>Ga0075030_100001366_pt1 | contig 21958 bp, 17 predicted proteins | sample LitLauG_LLR_2012_FD_71393 | JGI IMG/M metagenome (GOLD analysis project Ga0075030, IMG submission 71393) | Freshwater sediment microbial communities from Pennsylvania, USA - Little Laurel Run_MetaG_LLR_2012 | ecosystem: Environmental > Aquatic > Freshwater > Creek > Sediment | place: USA...
AAAGTTGGCCGATGGTTTTTCTCAGCGGCGTGAGTTTCACGGGCCAGACGAACCTTTACGACCCCGGCGATTTCTTCAAACAACACATTTTCGGCTACGAACCGATGTATTTCATCGCCGGCACGAAATCACCGAACGCCCGGTTTCAGATCAGTTTCAAATACCGCGTGTTCAACGAAACCGGCTGGCCGGCGGCGAAGGTGCCCTGGCTTACGGGCCTGCATGTCGCCTACACGCAAACTTCGCTCTGGGATTGGAACGGCCCCTCCGCGCCGTTTTACGACACGAGTTACAAACCGGAACTGCTTTACGCCTGGGACCGCACGCTCGGCGGCGAACCGGACGACTGGTATCGGCTGGATCTGCAGGGCGGCCTCCAGCACGAATCCAACGGCAAAGACGGCCCGGCCTCGCGCAGCATGAACTTCGCGTACCTGCGCCCGACGCTGATGCTGGGCAAAGGCGACGGCCTGCAATTCACGCTCAAGCCGCGCGTTTTCACCTACCTCGGCGATTTGAGCGACAATCCGGACATCTCGAACTATCGCGGTTACGTGGAACTGCGAACCTCGCTCGGCTGGAAACACGGCCTGCAGGCTTCGGCCTTCGTCCGCACCGGCAAAACCATCCGGCACACCAGCGTGCTGGCCGACGTTTCCTATCCGCTGATGGCGCCGCCGACCAAAAGCTTCTCCGCCTACCTTTACGCCCAATACTTCACCGGCTACGGCGAAAGTCTGCTCGGCTACAAAGAAAAGTCCGATATCTTCCGCCTCGGTTTTTCGCTCTACCGCTGAGGGCTTTTTTGAAAGTTCCCAAAGTCCGAGTCGGGTTCAAACCATTTCGATCAGAACTCAGCAGTAAATGCGCTCTGCGCGGATTGCCTCGACCACCGCCGCAGGAACCAGGTTTTCAATTGGCAGCCCTGCCTTAACTCGACCACGGATTTGCGAGGACGAAACCCCCAACGGAAACCCCTTCAAAAACATCCCGCGAAAAGGTTCGGGGAAAGTTGCCGCGCGTTCCCCCGGCCGGGGAATCACCACGAATTCGGCCAGCCGCGCAAGCTCAGTCGCCTCGCGCCAGGCGCTCAATTGAGCCACGTTGTCCGCGCCGATGAGGCAGAACAATTTCGCGCCGGAAAAACGCCTTGCATAATCGCGCACCGTGTCAATCGTGTAGGACACGCCTCCGCGCCGGATTTCCTGATCGTCCACCTCGCAGTTCGCACGTCCGGCAAGCGCGAGCCGGAGCCAGCGCAGCCGCGCGGCGGCGGGCGCAGGATGGTTTTCCGGTTTGAATGGGGATTGCGCCGCCGGAATGAAAAACAGCCGGTCCAAAGCCAGTTCTTCCACTGCCGCCTGCGCGACGAGCAGATGGCCTAGATGGACTGGATCGAATGAACCACCGTACAAACCAATCTTCATGCCGTCGAGGGTCGAAGGTCGAAGGTCGAGGGTCAAGCCCGCTTGCGCCGACATTTGCAATTTAAACTTCAAAAACCCAAACTTGAGACTTCGGTCAGCAGCATCGTCGCACGCCGTTGAACCGCTGCTCGGTTGTTTGCACGTAGATTTTTGCGTCCGGCTTTTGCTCGCAAGCGCAAGCCTGCTGCCGCGCCCGTTCGAAGTGCGTTTCGCCGGAAAGCTCCCGCGCCAGACCCAGCGCGAGCGCGGCTGCACCGGCGGCGGTGGAAAGGTTCGAGCCGGGTTCTTTCACGGCATATTTCGGGAGCCAGACCGGCGGCGTCTCGCGCAACTCGGCGGCCTTTCTCCCAGCCAGCAGCAAAATCCATTCGCGAATGCTCAAGCCAACAATTGCGGCGGCCAGCGCCAGAAAAATTCCAGCCACAGCGGCGTCAAGCTGATGGTTGAAAAACAGTCTAGTATTCGTCGCAAGAACATTTTTAGCTGCCGTAAGGGCTACATCATCTTGGGCTATTGCGACCCGCATCCTGTATTCAGAGAAATGTCCAACAGCCTTCGCTGCTGCCAGAAATCCAATTCTCGGATCAGGATGCCAGATTTTTTCCACGCCCGCGGTGAAGGTCACCGCCACCAGCCAGGCCAGCGGCAACAGCGTGATGAATGCCAGTGCAGGCTTCCCTGCCCTCGGCTCCCGTCCAGCGACCTTCGACTCCGGCCGCAACTGCATTTTCAAAATCACGGTTGTCGCCAAGCACAGCGCGATGGCCGCCAGCATCTGGTTCGCGATGCCGAACAGCGGCCACAGCGAGTTGATGCCACCCAAAGGATCGCGCACGCCCTGAATCAGAAACCAGCCCCAGCCGCAGACCACCAGCCCGCTCGCCAGAAAATTCGCGCCGAGATTTTTTGTGTCGCCCAGTGGACACCAGAAATGGCCGAGGAAGTCCTGCAGGATGTAGCGCCCGACGCGCGTGCCGGCGTCGAGGGTCGTCAAAATGAACAGGGCCTCGAACATGATCGCGAAGTGGTACCACAAATCGAGAAACCGGCCGTTGACCGCCTTGCTGAAAATATGCGCCATCCCGACGGCCAGCGTGGCTGCGCCGCCCGTGCGGCCGAACAGCGTTTTCTCACCGAGCTGTGCGGCGAGCGCGCCCATCTGCTCGACCGTCACCGCGAAATGGAATGCGTTCACCTTGGCCACGGTTGCGGCGGCCTCGCCTTTGATGTTCATGCTCAGATAAACGCCCGGCTCGAGCGTGCAGGCGGCGATCAGCGCCATGATCGCAACGAGTGATTCGAGGCACATCGCGCCGTAGCCCACGGGCCGGGCGTAGCTTTCGCGCGTAAGAATTTTCGGGGTTGTGCCGCTGGCGATCAGGGTGTGGAAGCCCGAGATTGCGCCGCAGGCGATGGTGATGAAGCAGAATGGAAAAACTTTTCCTGCAACAACCGGACCGGAGCCGTCCACGAAAGATGTCAGCGCGGGCATTTTCAAGCTGGGCAGCACGAGGAAAATCCCGCAGGCCAGCGCGAAAATGGTGCCGAGTTTCATGAAAGTGCTCAGGTAATCTCGCGGCGCCAGTAAGAGCCAGATGGGCAGCACGCTCGCCGCCAGGCCGTAGAGGATTATCGTCCAAGCCAGCGTGAAGTCGCTCAAGCTCAACATCTGAGACCAGTGGGGGCTGTCGTAAACGAGTTTGCCGCCCCACACCGCCAGCAGGAGGAGGATCACGCCAATCACCGAGGCCTCTAAAACCTTGCCGACCCGCACGAACCGCAGGTAACCGCCCATGAACATGGCGATGGGAATCGTCGCGCCGACCGTGAAAATGCCCCAGGGACTTTCCGCGAGCGCTTTCACCACGACAAGCGCGAGAACCGCGAGCAGAATCACCAATATGGCGAGAATCGCGATCAGCGCGAGATAACCTGCGGTGGAGTTCAATTCCTCTTTGACCATCTGGCCGAGCGATTTTCCGTCCCGCCGCAATGAAGCGAACAGGATGACAAAATCCTGCACGGCACCACCGAGCACGACGCCGATTAAAATCCACAGCGTGCCGGGCAGGAAGCCAAATTGCGACGCCAGCACCGGCCCCACGAGCGGACCGGGACCCGAAATGGCCGCAAAATGATGACCGAAGACGATCCACTTGTTTGTTTTGCAAAAATCTTTGCCGTCTTCGTGAGCTTCGCAAGGCGTGGCGCGCCGGTCGTCTAGGGCCAGCACCCGCGCGGCGATCCATTTGGAGTAGAACCGGTAGCCGATGGCGTAGGTGCAAAGTGCGGCAATGAGAATGTAAGCTGAATTGATTGCCTCGCCACGATGAAGCGCGAGCGTTGCGAACGCCCCGGCACCGGCCAGCGCGAGCAAGAACCAAAAAAAGTTGGCGGCAGTTTTTTTCATCAGACGGAACAGGCTTGGTTGTAGTCGAAACCGACCGCGAATCCCAGAATTATTCTTGCGGCCGGTCGGGTTTTAGGGCAGTATTTCCTATGGACGAGCCGATGCGACTGCCGATTGACGGGGTTCTGGAATTGCATACCTTTGCGCCGCGCGAGGTGAAGGATTTGGTGCCGGACTATTTGGCCGCGTGCCAGGAACAGGGCATTTTCCAAGTGCGGATCATTCACGGCAAGGGGATTGGGAACCTGCGCCGTACCGTGCACTCCATCCTGGCCAAACATTCCGCCGTGCTCTCCTTCACGCTGGACCATCCGCAATTTGGTGGCTGGGGCGCAACGCTCGTACGGTTGCGGCAACACCCGGAAGAGCCACCGCCACGTTAGCAAAGGCACCTGCCCCTGCTGCTGCGCGAATTCCGGAAAGCGCGTTTTGCTTAAATCACAGCGCCCGCGGCGGCGGCCGTTTGAGAAATGATTTCTCGCAGCGGGGTGGCCGGGCGAAACCCCACTAAGGCGGCGAGCTTGTCCACGCACGGTTTGCGCCGCCGCAGGTCGTCGAAGCCCGGCGCATACGCCTCGGCATACGGCACCAGTTCCACCTGCGAATCGGAGTGCAACACTTCGATCACGCGCGCCGCCAGATCGGCGATGGTGATTTCCTCGGTGCCGCCAATGTTAAAAATCTGCCCATGCGCGGCGGGACAGGCTTTTAACCGCACGAGCGCCTCCACCACGTCGGCCACGTAGCCGAAACAGCGTGTCTGGCGGCCATCGCCGAATACCTTCAGAGGCTCATTTTTCTTCGCCGCAGCGATGAAGCGCGGCAACACCATGCCAAAGCGCCCGGTTTGGCGCGGACCGACGGTATTGAAAAGCCGGGCGATCACGACTGGCAGCTGCTTTTCGCGGGCGTAGGCCAGCGCGAGAAATTCGTCGGTGAGCTTCGAGCAGGCGTAGCTCCAGCGCGCCTGGCTGGGCGGCCCGATCAGCAGGTCGTCCTCCTCCCTGAACACGGCCTTTTCACTCTTGCCGTACACCTCGGAAGTCGAAGTGAGCAGCACCGGCGTGGGCCGCGCCGCAGCGGCGCGCAAAAGCGTCTGCGTTTCGTGAAAACTCGATTCCAACACCTGCCGCGCGGATTTCACAACCAGTTTGACCCCGACGGTCGCCGCGAGATGAAAAACAAAGCTGGCACTGGCCACCAATTCCGGCAGTTCGGCGCAAGCGGAAACGGTCGAGTGGATTACCCGCAGTCGGGGATGATTTTTCACCGCGCGCAGGTTTTCCAAACTGCCGGTGGAAAGATCATCCACCACGACCACCGCGTGGCCCTCGGCGAGCAGACGCTCCACCAGATGCGAACCGAGGAAGCCAGCGCCGCCGGTTACGAGGATCGGTGAAGCGGCAGAACTGAGTATCGCGGATGGCACGGAATCCATGGCGAAACGGCATTAGGAACAAAAACTGAAGAATGGAAAAAATGTGGTTTGCATTTTTTTAATTCCTGGCGGCGGGTGTGGGCGGCAGAGCGACAGCCTGCATTCGTGATTCTGTTTTTTTCTGCACCTCCGCCAGCCTGATGGTGCCGTCCGAATTGTTGGATTTCAGCGCATCAGCCAGGGCTTCGGCGAGCCGCTGGCGATAGCCCGGATCGGCAATGTTGCGGGCCTCGTGCGGATTGGAAAGATAGCCGCCTTCCACGAGCACCGCCGGCCGGTTTTGCCCGCGCAGCACGCCGAGGAAGCGCGCATGTCGGACGCCGCGGTCGTGGTGGCCGTTCACCTCCAGCAACTCCCGGTGCAGGCGCGTGGCCAGTTGCAGGTTTTCGGTGTCGAATTTGTTGTTGGCGAAACTCAAACTCGCGTCGTCTTCGAAGGTGCGCAGGAGATTGGACGGCATGCCCGTGGGCGTCAAACAATACGTTTCCAGCCCGCTCTGCGTTTTGTCCGGGGCGGCGGAATTGAAATGCAGGCTCAAAAAAACATCGGCCCGGTGCGCCTCGGCGAAGGCCACGCGGTTGGACAGGCTCACGTCCGAGTCGTTGGTGCGCGTGAGAAACACCTGCCAGCCCTGGGTTGCCAGCAATTCGGCGAGCCGGAACGCCCAGTCGAGCGTGTACTCCTTTTCCCAACCTCGGTCCAGTACGCTGCGCGTGCCGGCATCGCTGCCGCCGTGGCCGGGGTCGAGCACGATGATGCGGTTGGTTTTTGAGGGCAGCCCGGCGGGCTGCAGCAGCGGCGCGACGTTTTTCCGCAAATCCAGCGCATGGAGGAAGAGCTGCCCGTCAATCCACTGCGGCGCGAAACCGAGCAACACCTCCAGCCCGCGCCAGTCCGCCACCCGGCTGTTCGCGTGAAACACAAATCCGCCGTTCGTGGTGGTCAGCGCGAACGTGGGGGACGGTGACGGCGAAAGGTAGCGCATCGTGCCGGCACCGGTTTGATTGACCCAACGGCGCAGCGGAATCCAGGTCGAAGTGTAAATGTTCGGCTGTACCACGGCCACGGCTGCCGCTGGCGGATGATTGGTCGGCACAACCGGCACCGGCGCAGGCGCAGACGGTGTGACAACCGGTGCGACCATTGGAGCCGGCGGGAGCGAGCCGTTACTCCAATCTCCCGGCTGGGTGGACCGGTACGACCTCGTCGCGCACCCCGATAATATCAGGAGCGCGCCGATCAGCATACTTCCGGGCTTCAACACCCGCACATTGTGCGGGTACCCGGGTTCGACTCAAGCCGTTTCCGCGCGGCGAGTGGCGGGGCAAGCGCCCACTGCAAAAAACGCATCGTTCGTCACCTCGTGTTGTTCTTGCCGCAACCGAATCGCGCCGTCATTCTGGGGATCGTGAAAATTCTCGTCGCCATCACGGGTGCCAGCGGTGCGCTTTACGCGCAGCGGCTGCTGGACAACCTGGACCCGCATCAGCACGAAGTTCATGTCGTGATGAGCCATTACGCGCAACAGGTCGTGGCCGAGGAACTGCCCGGCGGCCTGCGGCTGCCCGCCGGCGCGCGGTCGCACAATCTGAGAAGCATGAACGCGCCCTTCGCCAGCGGCTCGAATCCGCCGGACGCGATGGTCGTCATCCCCTGCACCATGGGCACGATGGGCCGCATCGCGCACGGCTACAGCGAGGACGTCCTGTTGCGCGCCGCCGACGTGACCTTGAAGGAAAAACGAAAGTTAATTCTGGTGCCGCGCGAAACGCCTTTGAGCCTGGTTCACGTCAAAAACATGGAACTGTTGCTGCTGGCCGGCGCGATGATCCTGCCCGCGAATCCCAGTTTTTACGCTGGCGCGAAAACCATCACCGATCTTGCGGACACCGTGGTGGCCCGTGTGCTGGATCACCTGGGCGTGCCGAACCAGCTCGCGCCGCGCTGGGCGGAGGAGACGGATTGACAATTCAACGCATAAACGCCAAGGCGCGAAGGCAACGAGCTGTTTCCTGCTTGGTTCCGTGTTCGTGCGTCTGTGCATCTGTGCGTTAAGAAATGCTTTCCACGATGCAAAAATGGGCGGGTTTTGTGCGCTTCTCGCACACGGTCTTTGCGCTGCCGTTTGCACTCGCGGCGATGGTCGTCGCCGCGCGCGAAAACCGCGGCTGGCCGGGTTGGCGGACTTTCGGTTTGATTCTCGCCGCGATGGTTTGCGCGCGGACTTGCGCGATGGCCTTCAACCGGATCGCGGATCGTAAATTCGACGCGCTGAATCCACGCACCGCCAACCGGCACCTGCCGCGCGGCCAAATTTCGCTCGTCAGCGCAATCTTGCTCTGCGCCCTCTCCGGGGCGGGCTTGGTGGCGGCGAGCTGGGGATTGAATCCGCTGTGTTTTTACCTGTCGCCAGTTTCACTCGTGGTGGTTTGTTTTTATTCGCTGACCAAACGGTTCACGGATTATACCCACGTTTTTCTAGGTGTCGCGCTCGCGCTCGCTCCGGTGGGCGCATGGCTGGCGGTGAAGGGCGAGGTGGTTTTCTGGCCCATGCGGGACAGCTTCCTGCTGCCCTTGGTTCTCGCCGGGGCGGTGGTTTTCTGGCTGGTCGGGTTCGACATCATTTACGCGCTGCAGGATTACGAGTTCGACAAAACGCATGGGCTGCGCTCGCTCGTGGTGGCCTGGGGTCCCCGGAACGCGCTGGCGGCGGCGTTCCTGGCGCATGTCATCATGTGCGGATTGCTGCTGGCGTTTGGCATTCTCTGCCGCTTCCGCATTGCCTATCTCGTCGGCTGGGCGCTCATCCTGGGCTGTCTCGTGCTGGAACACTGGATCGCCCGCCGCCGCAGTTTGAACTGGATCAATGTCGCCTTCTTCCGGCTCAACGCGCTGGTGAGCGCCATTTTTTTGGCGGTGACGCTGGCCGAAGTGGCCGTGCCGTGGTTTCGAATGCGGTAACCTCGCAGGTTGTCAACACCGCGGATTAGCGTATGTCGAGAAAACTATCAGGTTTTTCCCGCCGGTGAGGCGGGAGCGGTTATTTATCTCAACCACTCCGCAATTTTTTCACCCGCCCAGATGTCCGCCACCGGCTGGCGTGCGCGCACCGCCGCGAACTGCTTACCGTGGACGAGCACTTCCGCCGCCAGCGGGCGGGCGTTGTAGTTGGAACCCATCACCGCGCCGTACGCGCCGGCGCTCAACAACGCCAGTTCGTCGCCCTCGCCCAGTTTCGGCAGCGGCCGATCCTTGCAAAAATAATCTCCCGACTCACAAATCGGACCGACGACATCCGTCGGAACCAGCGCGCTGTCCTGCTGCCGGAGCGGGACGATTTCGTGGTAGGCGTCGTAAAACGCCGGGCGGATGAGGTCGTTCATCGCGGCGTCCACAATCAAAAAGTTCTTCCGCCCGGTACGTTTCACATATTCGACGCGCGTTACCAGTATCCCCGCGTTGCCACAAATAAACCGTCCCGGTTCCATCAAAATCCGCAGCCCCAGCGGTTGAAGCAGGGGCACCAGCCGATCCGCGTAGGCGCGCGGGGTGAGAATGTTTTTGGCCGCGGAAGTCTGCCACCATTCGGCCACGCCGCTGGCCAGTGCAGGTTGATACACAATCCCCAAGCCGCCGCCGATGCTCAAAAACTCCAATGCGTGCTGCTCCTTCAGGCGCTGCACCAGCGGGAGAATCTTGCGCACGGCCTGCTCGAACGGCTGGACCGCGGTGAGCTGCGAGCCGATGTGCATCTGGAGTCCGCGCAGGCGCAGATGCTTGAGCTTGCTCGCGCGGGCATAGACGCCTTCGATTTCCTCGAACGCAATGCCAAACTTGTTTTCGTAGGTGCCGGTCGTAATCTTGGCATGGGTCCCGGCGTCCACGTTTGGGTTTACGCGCACGGCCACCGGCGCGGTTTTCTTGAGCCGCGACGCGACCCGGTTGATGCGCGCCAGTTCCGGCTCGCTTTCGGCATTGAAACAGTAAACACCACGGCGCAGCGCGAATTCAATTTCCGCCTCGGTCTTGCCGACACCGGCGAACACGCAGCGGCGCGGGTCGCCGCCAGCCGCGATCACGCGCTGCAATTCGCCGCCGCTGACGATGTCGAAGCCGCCACCGAGCTTGGCCAGCGTACACAACACGGATAGATTCGAGTTGGCCTTGACCGCGAAACACACGAGGTGCTCGACCCCGGCCATGGCCTGGTCGAGTTTTTGAAAGTGTCCGGCGAGCGTGGCCTGCGAATAGACATAGAGTGGCGTGCCAAACCGCCGCGCCAGCGATTCCACGGCCACGCCCTCACAGTAGAGTTTTTTGCCAACGTAACGAAAATTATGCATGCGTTCAGGGGTTCAAACCGGCAACGAAAAACCCGCCGGATGCGCGCACCCGGCGGGCAACAAAACACTCGCGATCAAGGCTCTTGCAGGGCCTTGGCGCGCAGCTGGTGGTAGTCCTCCGCGCTGATCCGGTCGGCCTTGTAATCGTCCAACAGCTTCTGCAGGCGCTCGGTCTTGGCGGTCGAGAAACCAGTTTCCGGTACGGCGATCGGCGTGAACGCCGGTTCGGCGGCCTTCACCTCTGGCGGTGCGGCTACCGTTTTCACGTCTGCTTTGTTCTCCGCTTTTGCGCCGGCCTTCGCTTCCATGGCGGCTTCCGCTTTGGCGGCTTTGCGGGCCTTGGACTCGGCGGCGTGCTGCTTTTCTAAATCAGTTTTCACCTCGGATTGGGACGCCTGCGATTTTTGCGCGGCCAGTTCGTCGGCTTTGCGCTGCTTGGCTTCGGTCGCCGCCTGCGCTTTGGCAGTGGCTTCGGCCGCCTTGCGCCGTTTGGCCTCCTCGGCAGCGGCTCTGGCTTCCTCGGCTTTCTGCATCTTCAAGCGCGCTGCAGCTTCTTTTTGCGCCGCTTTCTCGGCGGCCAGGCGACGTTTCTCGTCCGCAGGCGCGTTCACGGCCGGCGCGGTGACCGCAGGACTTGCCGGGGCTGAAGTTTGGGCGTCGAGATTTTGCTGTGCCTGCAACTCGCGCAGTTTTTCGTGCAACGCTTCGCGGGCCTTTTCAATTTCCTCCTGGCTGGCGGACGGCGGCACGACCAGGCGCGCCGGGCTGCCTCCCGGATTGGAAGTGATGTGCGGGGCGGAGGTTTGGGCGCTGCTGTCTTGCGCCAATACCAGGAACGGCCGCGCGGCAACCGCCGCGACGCACGCGACCAAGGAAAGTTCGAGAATCTGCATGGATCTGTTTATTACGCCAAATGCGTCCGCGATGCAACTGCTTTCCCGGCTGAAGCGGAGGGTTCCGCCACCAGCTGCCGCCACCAGCCGGGAAACGGCAGACGCAGAATGGAGCGCGCGAGGATTTTTCGCACCTCGCGCCGGCTGACTTTGATGCGCACTTCGGGTGCCAGCACCGCGCTGTCGCGCAGCCGCCGCGTCGTTTCCAGACCGATCAACACCGGCCAAGCGCAGGCCAGGCGCACCCGCCGGCAGTTTCGCGGCAGGGTGTTTGTGTAATGCCAGCCGGCGAACAAATGCCCCTCGGCACGATCGAGCCACCGGTCATAAAGCGGACGCAGCCGAGGTTCGTTTTGTGGATTGCCCAAGTCCTCCGGCGTCAAACCAATTTCCGCCAACTCGGCTCGCGGCAGGTAGCAGCGGCCACTTTTCAAGTCCGCCGGCAAGTCGCGCAAAATGTTGACCAGTTGCAGACCCTTGCCGAAACGCACGCTGTCGGCAAGCAACTGCGCGTCATCCAACGGCACCGCCGGAAACAAATGCGCCCGGCAGATCTTCGTCCAAAACTCGCCGACGCAGCCGGCAACACGATACGTGTAATCATCCAGTTCCTCGGCGGTGGCCAGCGCGACGACCGGTTTCGCGCCGGATCCGAACCGGCGCAAATCCAGTTCCTGCCCGCTGATGATGACCGCCAGCACGTCTCGAATCCGCTCTTGATCGTCGGTGGAAACACGTGGCAGCGCCGCGAGGCTCGCCCCGACTTCTTCCAGCAACCGTTTTTCGGCGGGCGCGCCTTGCTGCCGTGCGAGTTCGCCGAAATTCAGCGCCGCCGAACTCCGGCCGAGAATTCGTTCGCGCAATTGTTGCAGCGCGTCGAGCCGCTTCGCGATTGGGACAATTTCCGTGTCGGCAACGGTGTCGGTCGTGCGCGCCAGCAGATAGGCCAGGCCGATTTGCTGCCGGACGGCGGCGGGCAGCACGCGCAACGTCAGGTAAAACGAGCGCGAAGTCGCCCGGAGCAGGTCCGAGAGCGATTCGTTCAGCGCATGCGGCATGGCGGCAATTTAATGAATCTCCAAACGCAAACGAACAGAAAAGGCATTCACCTGCCGTGGCGCGGAGCGCGTGAAGATCCAGGTTTTGCCTTGGGAATCCCCATTTACCGCAGATGATTCGCCGCGTCGTCCACGCCGGCCACGACTTCCTCGCGCGTCTTCAAATTGCGGATGCGGACGTAGGCGTCGTTGTCCAGCCGGGCCGTGAACGCCGCCTTCAATTCCTGCGCCCGCTTGAACTGTTTGTCCGACTTGGCCGGTGTCAGCGGAAATTCCACCGCCAGACCGGAGTTGCGCAGCGCCTGCACCAGTTTGAGCGTGGCCGCGCGCAACGCCTCGTCCTCGATCAGGCAGAACACGTCCACGTTCGCGTCGAACTTCGGCAACAGCCCGCGTGCCGAGAGCAGCTCGAGCAGCACCACGTCACCCATGCCGAAGCCGAGCGCGGGGAGATTCACCTTCCCGCCGCTGATCAGTTTGACCAGGTTGTCGTAGCGCCCGCCGCCGGCGATGGCGCGGAACTCGCCCTTCCGATCAAACGCCTCGAACACCACGCCGGTGTAGTACGCCAGCCCGCGGATGACGTGGTAATCTATCTGCACAAACGCGCTCATGCCCCGCGCGGTGAGGTTGTCGAGAATGAATTTCAACTCGGCCGTCGGCGCGCCGCCGGTGATGAACTGGTTCACGTCGTCCAGCGCGAAGCCCAGCGCCGCGAGTTTTTTGGCGCTCTCTTCCGGCGGCGTCCGTTCCAGTTTGTCAATCACCTGGAAGAAGTTGTATTCGTGCGCGGCATCGCTCCCGCCCTGGGCCGTGTGCTTGCCCCGTTCGTAAAATTCGTGCCAGGCGTTGCGGCTGCTCAGGCGCACCACGAAATCCTCCGCCGTCAACCCGAACGCCCGCAGCGTGTCGATCAACAGCGCGATCAATTCCGCGTCCGCCGCCGGGTCGCTTTCGCCGAGCAGATCCGCGTTGAACTGGAAGTGTTCACGCAGCCGACCCTTTTGTTGGCGCTCGTAGCGGAAGAGTTGCGGCAGCGCGAACCACTTGATCGGCTTTTTGTAATTGCGCTCGTGCGCCGCCACCATCCGCGCCAGCGTCGGCGTCATCTCCGGCCGCAGCGACACCGCGCGCTCGCCTTTGTCCGTGAAATTGTAGAGCTGGCCGACGATTTCATCGCCGCTTTTGGTGGTGAAGAGTTCGAGCGGTTCGAGCGGCGGGCCGTCGTATTCGCGGAAACCGTAGCGGCGCGACACCGCGCGCCACTTGGCAAAAATATATTGGCGTGCGTCGGCGCTCCACACGTCCGGGTGCGGCAGCGGTTCGGGATAAAAATCGCGGAAACCGGGCAATCGTTCCATGCCGCCAGTCTAGGAAGCGCGCGGCGTGGTTGAAAGTCAAAAGCAGCGGCAAAACCAACCCAGAGGTCAGGTTTAGCCGTGGAACGGGCGTCGTTCCGGCTCAGGCTGCTTCAAAATTTTTCCTTGAAATCCTGCCGAAGTTTAGCTAAAAATCATTGATCTCGAATTAAGGTGATGCCATGAAGAGGGTCATTTTGCAACTCACGGGGATTTTGTTCCTGCTTTTCACAAATCACGCCAGCGCTACGGTGCGCTACGTGGCGTTGAACAGTCCCAACGCCACGCCGCCGTTCACGGACTGGTCCACCGCGGCGACGAACATTCAGGATGCCATTGATACTTCGGTAGATGGCGACACCGTGATCGTGACAAACGGCGTTTACGCTGTCGGCGGCAAATCCATGGACGGTGTAATCACTAACCGAGTCTCGCTGGACAAGGCCGCGACCGTGCGTAGCGTCAACGGCCCGTTCGTCACCTTCATCCAAGGTGCGGGCGCGACCAACGGCAACACGGCCGTGCGCTGCGCGTGGTTGACCAACGGCGCATCATTGATTGGGTTCACGCTGCAGGGTGGGGCTACGCGAACCAGTGGGAATGTTCCCACCTTGGTAAACGGCGGAGCATTTTGGTGTGCTTCTTCTAATGCTTTGGTTGCGAACTGCGTTATATCAAATAATACCGCGGCCGCATTTGGGGTGGCATACCAAGGCACGATGCATAACTGCCTCGTGAGCGGAAATAATTCCATTCCCGCCTATACCATTCATTCGGCCAAATTGGTTAATTGCACCGTAATCAACAACAGAGCATTAGCGATGTTTCAGTGCACTGCGACGAATTGCATTATCCGCACTAACACGTTCGGCAATTACTCTGGCGGAACTTTTTCTTACTGCTGCACGACTCCGCTGCCAACAGGAATCGGAAACATCGATTTCGATCCAAATCTACTCTCTGATTTCATTCATCTGGCCAATCCCTCACCTTGTATCAATGCGGGCATCAACCTGACCACCGGCACGGACATCTTCGGTCAGGTTTGGAGAAACCCGCCCTCAATCGGATGCTGTCAATGGCAAGTTGCACCGACTATTTTCATCCAGCCAGCCATGAAATTGACAGCTGCGCCGATTGGATTCTCCATCAGCCTCCTTGCATTGGGACAAGACCCCTTGATTTGCTATTGGACGCTGGGAGGCACTCCCATTGAAAACAACGGACACTACAGTTCGGCTCACTCAACAAATTTGCTGGTATCCGGCCTTAGCCAGTTTGATGCAGGAAATTACCAAGTTGTGGTCAGCAACGCGTTTGGATCGGTCACCAGTGCCGTGGTTCAAGTTGTCTCTCATTTTGTGAACAACGCGAACATGAACCCCATCGCCCCTTTTTCAACTTGGTCCACAGCGGCGGTGAACATCCAGGATGCCGTGGACGTAGCGGCAGCCGGAGACTTCGTGGTCGTAACCAACGGACTTTACACCACCGGTGGCAGGGCAATGCCTGGAGATGTGACAAACCGAGTTGCGCTTAACAAGCCGATTGCAGTCATGAGCGTGAACGGTCCCTTAGCGACGGCGATTCAAGGCGCGTGGGATCCGGTTTCCACGAACGGTCCCGGCGCAGTGCGGTGTGCCTGGCTGGCCGATGGCGCGGCGCTGTATGGTTTTACGTTACGAAACGGCGCGACCCGGTCGAGCAGCGGTTTCGTCGGAACAGCCCCAGAAAGCGGTGGCGGTGCCTGGTGCAACTCTACGAATGGGGTCGTGTCTAACTGCGTCCTCACCAACGACTCAGCCAGCTGGGGCGGCGGCATTGCCAATGGAACGCTAAATAATTCCATTATCCTGAATTGTCTGGCGGGTGGTTCCGGCTACGGAGGCGGCGCCTTTTATGCCACGTTGAACAACTGCCTGGTTCTAAATAACTACAACACTTACCGTGGGGCCGGCACCTACGATTGCATTGTTCATAACAGCATTGTTTTAGGCAACTACCCTGGCCCAATCTATTTTGGAAATGAGAGCAACTATTATTACGATGGACTCGTTCCCCTTAGCTATTCCTTCTCCTGCACTTATCCGGCCATCTCCGGCACTGGCAACATTAACGGTTATGCCGCCAATCTCCAATTTCTCGATTTGTATCACATTGCCTCCACCTCGCCGTGCCGCGGCGCGGGCAGCGCGCTGTTTGCCGCCGGAACCGATCTGGACGGCGAGCCGTGGGCCAGCCCGCCTTCCATGGGTTGCGATGAAGTTGTTAGCTCAAACCTAGTCGGGCCACTATCTGTGCAATTACAGACATATCAAAATATAACGACCGTATTGACAAATCGGTACGGAATTTTTTATGGAAACGTCACCGGACGCGCCTCCGGGGTTGCGTGGTCCTTCGGCGACGGGCCGGCTATCACCAATTTTGGAGCTGGAACTGTCAATCATACGTGGACGAATATCGGCGATTACAATGTTACTTTCGCCGCTTACAACAACGATAACCCCGCTGGCGTTTCCACCAATTTACTGATGCACGTTATTCAAGCAGTTCCCACCGAATTGCAAGGAGCAACGCTGCTGACCAACGGCTTCCAATTCACGTTTACCGGGCAGCCTAGTGTGAATTATGCCGTCCAATACGCCACAAACCTTGCCCCTTCTGCAACATGGCAGACGTTACAAAGCCTCAATTATAGTGGTGGCCAAACTTATCAGATCACCGATCTTTCAGCAACGAACGGCGCGCGGTTCTACAGGGTTAAGACTTGGTGATCTGATGGCAAAAGCGCTTAATGTTTTGGAATTGGGTTGAGAATGGGACGGTTATTTTGAAATATTCCTCGCTTCAACTGTTTGCTCCGAAGTTGACTTGCCAGGGTCAATCGGAACATCCGCGGGTAGAGGTTTTTGCTTCGCTGGAAGCGTCGGCACATCGGAAAGTTGAACCGCTGAATGTGAAGGGAGCGCTTCCCGCAGCGTCAGACAGGCTGCCGCCATCGCCGGAACAACCGGCAGGCCGGCCGGTTTCAAGTGGAAACCACTAAACCTCGCTGCGGCTTCGCCACCGGCTGGCCGCGCCTGAGCGTCCATTCTCGCCAATGTGTGGAAGTGGAACTTCCGATCGTTAACCTGCACAATTCATGCTGTGCAGTTGCGCGTTTCACAACCGTATCGGATCTGCCGCGAGGAAGGCCTTTGATCGCCCATTGGAGCGGTCAATTCTTTGGCTGGATTTTTTCCGGCAACGCGGGCATCTTGGTTACATGAAATTAATTCTCTCGACACACAACGTGACATTAACCAAAGCCATCGAAGACCACGTGTTGGACAAACTCGACAAGCTCGAGCACTTCAATCGCTGGGCGGTGGACGCCCGCGTTACGCTCGAACACGACCACACCCGCTCCCCGGCCACGCAGTTCTCCTGCTCCGTGCGCCTGAGCGTGCGCGGGCCCGATCTGTTCGCCGAGGACCGCGAGGAGGATCTCTACGCGGCCATTGACCTGGTGATGAAAAAGATCGAGCAGCAAATCCGCAAACGGCAGAACAAGCGCAAAGCCATCAAGCACAAGGTCGCTTCCCGCACCAAACGCTCCCTTCAGGAAGCCGGTCTTTGAGGATGATTCTCCGCGCGCGCGCCGTCCTGCCGCTCTCCCGCCCGCCCGTCCCGGACGGGGCCGTGCAGGTTTACGGCAACCGCGTGACCCGCGTCGGACGCTGGAAGGATGTGACGGCGGAAGACCGGGCCGGGGCGGTGGACCTCGGTGAGACGGTCTTGCTGCCGGGCTTGGTGAACGCCCATTGCCATCTTGATTACACCAGCATGGCCGGAAAATTTCCGCCGCAAAAATCGTTCACCGACTGGATCAAACTCATCACCACCGCCAAGTCGGAATGGAGTTACACCGAGTTCGCCGAATCCTGGCTGAAGGGCGCGGCCATGCTCACGCGCACCGGCACCACCACCGTGGCCGATTTCGAGGCCGTGCCCGAATTGCTGCCGGAAGTCTGGCAGGCCACGCCACTGCGCGTGATTTCCTTCCTGGAACTGACCGGTGTGCGCAGCCGGCGCGCACCGGCGGTGATTTTGCGCGAAGCCCTGGACCACATTGCCTCCCTGCCCGCGGGCCGCTCGCTCGCCCACGTCGCCCCGCATGCGCTTTATTCCACTGTGCCCGAGTTGGTCCGGCTCTGCGCCCGCGCCGCGCGCGAGCAACGCTGGCCGCTGTCGCTCCACCTCGCCGAGTCGTTCCCGGAATTTGAGATGTTCCAGCACGCGCGCGGCGACCTGTACGCCTGGCTCCAGCGCAACCAGCGCGAGATGAGCGACTGCGGACGTGAGTCGCCAACACGGCAGGCCCATCGCTGCGGCGCACTGGCGAAAAACCTGCTGGCCGTCCACGTCAATTTCCTCGGCGAAAAGGACGCCGCGCTGCTCGGCCGAAAAAAGGTTAGCGTGGTCCATTGCCCGCGCAGCCACGCTTATTTCAAGCATCCGGCGTTTCCGCTGCGCGAACTCAATCGGGCCGCGGTGAACCTGTGCCTCGGCACGGACAGCCTGGCCACGGTTTATAAAAAGCCGCGGCAGAGCGTGGAACTAAATTTGTTCAGCGAAATGCAGACCCTCGCCGCCGCTCAACCGCAGCTTCCGCCAAAATCCATTCTGCGGATGGCGACGGTCAATGGCGCCCACGCGCTCGGCCTCGGCAGAAAAATCGGGCAGATTTCCGCTGGCGCCTTCGCCGACCTCATTGCCGTGCCGTTCACGGGAAAACTCTCCGCGCTGTTTGAAAATGTGGTGCAGCATCGCGGCGACGTCTCCGCCAGTTTGATGGACGGCCGCTGGGCGATCCCGCCGGCCTGATCCCGGAGGCCACCGCGCGGGCCGCGCGCCTTTTGGCTCGTAAAACCTGGTGCACAAATCGTAAATTCCGGCGTGCCTACATTTGAGGAAACTCTGCGGGAACGTCTGGCCGCACTGCGCGAACAGCACCTGTTCCGTGAACTACGGCGCGTGGATTCGCCGCAATCGGCGCACATCATCCTCGCCGGCAAACCGCTGTTGAATTTTTCCTCCAACGACTATCTGGGGCTTGCCAATCATCCCGCGCTCAAGGCGGCGGCAATCGAGGCCGTCGAGAAATTCGGCGCGGGCGCGGGCGCGGCGCGGCTGGTTTGCGGCTCGCTCGCGCCGTTTCATGAGCTGGAAGACGCCCTGGCCGCGTTCAAAGGCGTCGAAGCCGCGCTGACTTTTTCCACCGGTTACGCCGCTGCGCTCGGCACCATTCCCGCGCTCGTGGGCAAGGACGACCTGCTCATCCTCGACCGGCTGGTTCACGCTTCCATTGTGGACGCCGCGCGCCTCAGCGGCGCGAAACTCCGCGTGTTCGATCACAATGATTTGAACGATCTCGAAAAAATCCTGAAGTGGGTGGATCAGAAAAAAGCTGCGAATCAAAAGCCATCCCCAAAAATCCTGGTCGTGACCGAAAGCGTTTTCTCGATGGACGGCGACGCCGCGCCCCTAAGGGAAATCGTGACGCTCAAGGAAAAATACGGCGCGTGGCTGATGGTGGACGAAGCGCATGCCACCGGGCTTTATGGCGCAAACCGGCGTGGCCTGGCCGAGGAACTGGGTGTCAGCGACCGGATTGAAGTTCAAATGGGCACGCTTGGCAAGGCGCTGGGCGCGAGCGGCGGCTTCATTGGTGGCTCACGAATGTTGATTGACACGCTGGTCAACCGCGCGCGCAGTTTCATTTTCAGCACCGCGCCGGTGCCCGCCGCCGCCGCCGCGACGGCCGGCATTCAACTCGTGCAGTCTGACGAAGGCGAAGCCCTGCGCCGCGGTTTGTTTGACCGCGTGGCGCAATTTCGCTCGGAATGCAGGATGCCAAATTCGGAATTTGCCAGCGCAATCCAGCCCCTTATTGTCGGAGATGAAACCCAGGCGCTGGAGATGGCCGGGCAATTGCGCCAGCGCAAATTTTTTGTTCCGGCAATCCGCTACCCGACCGTTGCCCGTGGTTCCGCGCGCCTGCGAGTGACGCTGTCGGCGGCGCACACACGAGACGAGGTCGCGGCTCTCACCGCCGCGCTCGGGCAAATTGGAAATCAGAAATCGTAAATCAAAAATCCCAAGATGCACCGGCTGGCTCAACTCGATCACGCGCACGTCTGGCATCCGTTCACGCAGATGCGCGACTGGCTCAAGGACGAACCGATATTGCTCACGGCGGGCAAGGGCGCGGTGCTGTGCGACCTTCACGGCAAGGAATACCTCGACGCCAACTCTTCGATCTGGACGAATCTTCACGGCCATAACCACCCCGTGATCAACCGCGCCATCCGGCGGCAGTTGAAAAAAATCGCGCACAGTTCGGCGCTCGGCTTGGCAAACGAACCGGCCTCGCTCCTGGCGGCGCGACTCGTCAAAGCGGCGAACCCGGAGTTCACTGTTTCCCGCGTGCCCACCACGCGAAATCCGGCAAGGTCGGGCCGGCGCCTGGAAAAAGTTTTCTTCAGTGACGACGGATCGACGGCGCTGGAGACGGCGCTCAAACTCGCCTACGAGTTTACGAGGCGGGTGTGCGGCGAAAAGGCGAGGCCGAAATTTCTCGCGCTCGACGGCGCGTATCACGGCGACACGGTCGGCGCGGTTTCACTCGGGCACATTGATTTGTTCCACAAGGCTTATTCCGGCCTGCTGTTCAAAACGGACAAAGTGATGTCGCCCTATTGTTATCGGTGTCCGTTCAACCGCGCCCGACCCGAGCGCGCCGACGCGCGGACCTATCGCCGGTGCAACTGGGAGTGTGTCGGCCAGGTGGAACAAAAGTTAAACGCGCAAAAAAAACGCGGCCAGCCGTACTCGGCGTTTGTATTTGAACCGTTGATGCAGGGCGCGGCGGGAATGATTCCGCAGCCGCCGGGCTGGTTGCGGCAGGTCACGGAGCTGGCGCAGGCGCACGGCGCGCTGCTGATCGCGGACGAGGTGATGACGGGCTTTGGACGGACCAGTTCAAACTTCAAAAATCGAAATTCCAAATCGCCGTTGTTCGCCTGCGCCGAGGAAGGCGTGCAACCCGATTTTTTGTGCCTGGCCAAAGGCCTGACGGGCGGGTATCTGCCAATGGCGGCGACGTTGACCACGCAAAAAGTGTTTGATGCATTTCTCGGTGAGTATCACGAATTCAAAGCTTTTTTCCATGGCCACAGCTACACCGGCAATCAGCTGGGCGCGGCGGCGGCGCTGGCGAGCTTGGAGATTTTGGAAAGCACACCGTCCAACGCCGCGCGCGCGGCGTTGCAGGAAAATCTGGCGACGGCACTGCTGCCGCTATGGTCACAACCCGAAGTTGGCGACATCCGGCAGGTCGGGTGCGTCGTGGGCATCGAACTGGTGAGGAACTGGCGGACGCGCGAGCCGTTTGCTCTCCGCGAGCGGGCCGGCTTGCGCGTGTGCGCGGCGATGGCACGGCGCGGGGTGCTCACCCGGCCGGTAGGCAACGTGATCGTGGTGATGCCTCCGTTTTGCGCGACAGCCAAGCAGGTGCGGAAGATGGTGGAGAGTTTATCAGCCGCGTTGGCGGAAACCCGCCTGCCCGCGACGAGGTGATTCCTGCGGTTGATTTTCTTACCCGCCGTCACGAGGAGGATTGGGAGTTTCGAAGGTTCCCGCAACGTGGCGTGAACCAAGTCAGGCTACCGCGGCTGTCGCCGGACCAATTTTGAGCCAAACGACGCTTTCGCGGTCCTTTATTCTCTGCTACTGATGGCACGTGAACTTTTTCGTCCACCACAGCGAACTGCGCGACCTTTACGACAAGGTCGCCGACGGCGAACGTATTTCCGAGGCCGACGCCCTGCGGTTGCTTGAATCCAAGGACCTCAACGCCCTCGGTGCCATTGCCGATCTCGCGCGGCAGAAGAAGGTTGGCAATCGCGCCAGCTTCATCATCAATCGCTACCTCAACTACTCGAACTACTGCATCCTGAGCTGCCAGTTCTGCTCGTTCGCGCGCAAGAAGCGCGACGCGGACGGCTTCGAGTTGAGTGTGCCGCAGATGGTCGAGAAGGCGCGCGAGGCGTTGAAGCTCGGCATCACGGAACTGCACATCGTCGGCGGCCTGCATCCGTCGCTGACGTTCAGTTATTACATGGATTTCCTCAAAGCACTCAAGGCCCTCGACGCGCGGCTCCAATTGAAATGCTTCACCGCCATCGAGATCCTGCACCTCGCCTGGCTGGCGAAGAAATCTGTCGAGCAGACATTGATCGAATTGAAGGACGCCGGCCTCGAATCGCTCACCGGCGGTGGCGCGGAGATTTTCAAGAAAGAAGTCCGCAGCGCTATCGCCAAGGGCAAAGAATCCGCCGAGGAATATCTGGACGTTCACCGCACCTGGCACAAGCTCGGCGGACGCAGCACCTGCACGATGCTCTTCGGCCACGTCGAATCGCTCGCCGACCGCGTCGATCATATGCGGCAATTGCGTGTGTTGCAGGACGAGACACGCGGCTTCGTCGGCTTCATTCCCCTGCCCTATCAGCCGGAAAACAATGACATCCCCGTCAAAAATCCGCCGACCGGATTTGATTCGCTGCGCACCCTCGCCGTGAGCCGCATCTACCTCGACAACTTCGATCACATCACCGCCTACTGGGTGGGCCTGGGCATGAAACTCGCGCAGGTGGCGTTGAGCTATGGCGCGGACGATTTGCACGGCACCATCATCGAGGAACACATCTTCCACATGGCCGGGGCGACCTCGCCGCAATTGCAGACCGAAGCCGACATGATCAAAGCCATCCGCGAAGCCGGCCGCACGCCAGTGCAAAGGAATACTTTTTACGAACCGCTCAGAATTCTGACTGACGACCAGCCCCATTCAGCGAATGGAGCTTAATACCAATTCCCATTAACAACCGGTAGAATGAGTCAGGGCGTAGCGTTTGCTTGGGTGCGCAGCCAGTGATGAATCAACGATAAGACGCGGGCGGGCGTTTCCCAGAACGGGCGCAGG
>Ga0075030_100001367_pt1 | contig 21953 bp, 10 predicted proteins | sample LitLauG_LLR_2012_FD_71393 | JGI IMG/M metagenome (GOLD analysis project Ga0075030, IMG submission 71393) | Freshwater sediment microbial communities from Pennsylvania, USA - Little Laurel Run_MetaG_LLR_2012 | ecosystem: Environmental > Aquatic > Freshwater > Creek > Sediment | place: USA...
GCAGCAGGCGATCCCCGGCGGCATCCAGCGTCACGACCTCGGAGGTGTTGTGGAGCAGTACGTACGCGGTGCGCCCCGCGACCGGGCGCGCCGACGTGTCGCGGCTGGGGCCCACCGTCATGCGGCGACCGCGTGCTTCGGGATCATCCCGTGATCCCCGGGAGCTTCATGCCGGTGCGGCGCGCGCACTCGATCGCCTCCGGGTATCCGGCATCCGCGTGCCGCATGACCCCGGTGCCGGGATCGTTGGTGAGCACCCGCTCGAGCTTGGCGTCCGTCTCCGGGCTCCCGTCACACACGATCACCATGCCGGCGTGGATGGAGTTGCCGATCCCGACACCGCCGCCATGATGAACGCTCACCCACGAGGCGCCTGATGCGCAGTTGAGGAGCGCATTCAGGATCGGCCAGTCCGCGATGGCGTCGCTGCCGTCGCGCATCGCTTCCGTTTCGCGCCACGGCGAGGCGACCGAGCCCGCGTCGAGGTGATCGCGCCCGATGACGATTGGCGCGCTCAGGCGGCCCTCGCGCACCATGCGGTTGAAGCAGAGCCCCAGGCGCGCGCGCTCGCCGTAGCCGAGCCAGCAGATGCGCGCCGGCAGGCCCTGAAAGCGCACGTGCTTCTGCGCGAGCGGAATCCAGCGATGGAGCCGGCGATCGCCCGGGAATTCCTCGAGCGCCGCCTGATCGGTGGCCGCGATGTCCGCGGCATCGCCGGAGAGCGCCGCCCAGCGAAACGGGCCCTTGCCCACGCAGAACAACGGACGGATGTACTCGGGGACGAAGCCCGGATACGAGAACGCGCGCTCGCGCTCGAGGCCGCCCTCGACCGCCTCGCCGCGCAGGTTGTTGCCGTAGTCGAACACCACCGCGCCGCGCGCCTTCATTTCCAGCATCGCGCGCACCTGAGCCGCCATCGAATGTCGCGCGCGCCTCACGTACTCCGCGGCATCCGATCGGCGCAGCGCCGCGGCCTGATCGAGGCCGAGCCCGGCGGGAACGTAGCCGTTCAGAGGATCGTGCGCCGAGGTCTGATCCGTGACGACATCGGGCGTGAGACCGCGAGCCACCAGCGCGGCGTGCGCCTCGGCCGCGTTCGCCACCAGAGCGACGCTGAGCGGCCGCTTCGCCGTCAGCGCTTCGCGGCAGCGCGCGAGCGCCTGATCGAGCGAGCCGGCGATCTCGTCGCAGTAGCGCGTCTCGACGCGGCGGCGCGCGCGCGCTTCGTCCACCTCGATCGCGAGGCACACGCCGCCGTTCATCGTGACCGCGAGCGGCTGGGCGCCGCCCATCCCGCCGAGGCCCGCCGTCAACACCAGGCGCCCTTCCAGCGTGCCGCCGAATTTGCGCTCGGCGATCTCGGCGAAGGTTTCGAACGTGCCCTGCACGATGCCCTGGGAGCCGATGTAGATCCACGAGCCCGCGGTCATCTGGCCGAACATGATGAGCCCCTTGCCCTCGAGCTCCCAGAAGTGCTCCCAGGTCGCCCAGCGCGGCACCAGCAGCGAGTTCGCGATCAGAACGCGCGGCGCGCCCGGGTGGGTGCGAAAGACGCCGACCGGTTTGCCCGACTGGACGAGCAGCGTCTCGTCGGACTCGAGCGCCTTGAGCGTGGCGACGATGCGATCGAACGCCTCCCACGAGCGCGCGGCGCGGCCGGTCCCGCCGTACACCACGAGATCGTCGGGGCGCTCCGCCACATCCGGGTCGAGATTGTTCATCAGCATGCGCAGCGCGGCCTCCTGCGCCCAACCACGACACGAGATCGTGCGTCCGCGCGGCGCGCGCACGGCGCGCGCCGTGGCTGCGAGGTTCATGACGACAGCACCTCCTCCGAGAGTCGGGCGAGCTCGCCCGAGCGGATCGCGACCGCGAGCCGTTCGCAGTCGCCGGCGAACGGGCGATCGCCCTCTGGCGTCGGCACGCGGCGGCGCACCCACGCGAACAGCCGCTCGCTGCCGGCGCCGGCGGCGAGCGGGCGGCGGAACTCGAGGGCGCGCGTGGCGCACAGCAGCTCGAGCGCCACCACGCGGGCCGCGTTCTCGACCACCTTTTGCGCATGGCGGCCGGCGATGGGCGCCATGCTGACGTGATCTTCGATTCCCGCGCCGGTCGGGATCGAATCCACGCTCGCCGGATGACACAACACCTTGTTCTCCGACACCAGCGCCGCGGCGGTGTACTGCGCGAGCATGAATCCCGACTCGAGGCCGGGATCGTTCGCCAGCACCGCGGGAAGCTCCGAAACCCGCGCATCGAGCAGGCGATCGAGCCGCCGCTCGCTCAGCGACGCCACCTCGGCGATCGCGATCTTGAGATAGTCCGCGACCAGCGCGACCGGCTGCGCGTGAAAGAGCCCGGCCGAGATCACCTCGCCGCTGTCCGGGAACACCAGCGGATTGTCGTTGACCGCGTTCAGCTCGATCGTGAGCTGGCGCCCGACGTGATCGAGCGCGTCCCACGACGCGCCCAGCACCGGCGCCGCGCAGCGCAGCGAGTAGGCGTCCTGGATGCGTCCGCAGTTGCGGTGCGACTCCACGATCGCGCTGCCGGCCGAAAACGCACGCAGGCGCCGCGCGGCCTCGATGGCGCCGCGGTAGGGCCGCAGGGCCTGCACATCGTCGCGTGAGGGCGCGAACGAACCCATCAGCACCTCGATCGAGAGCGCCGCGGTCGCCACCGCCGCGTCCCACACGTGACGCGCGTCCACCAGCGCGAGCGCGGCGAGCGCGGTCGAGAGCTGCGTGCCGTTGATGAGCGCGAGGCCCTCCTTGGGCTCGAGGGTGAGCGGCTGAAGCCCGGCGCCGCGCAGGGCGAGCGCCGCGGGCATGCGCTGGTCGGCGAGCAGCGCCTCGCCCTCCCCGATCAGCACCAGCGCGAGGTGCGCGAGCGGCGCGAGATCGCCGGAGGCGCCGACCGAGCCCTCGAGCGGCACGAGCGGCGTCACGTCGTTCTCGAGCAGATCGATCAGCGCCTCGGCCAGCTCCGGGCGGCAGCCCGAGGCGCCGTGTGCGAGGGACGCCGCGCGCAGGATAAGCATGGCGCGCACCACGTCGCGCGGCGCGGGCGCGCCCACGCCCGCGGCGTGCGAGCGCACGAGATTGATCTGCAGCTGGCGGAGCTGATCGTCGGGAATGTGGCGGTCCTTGAGCTCGCCGAATCCGGTGGTCACGCCGTAGATCACGCGCCCATGCTTCAGCGCGTCCTCGACGACCCCGCGGCTCGCCGACATGCGGCGCCGCGCGGCCGCCGCGAGCCGCAGTCCGCCTGAGGCGCCTCCCGGCGGACGGCGCGCGATCGCCGCGAGGTCGGTGAGGCTGAGCGGCGATCCGCCGATCTCGATCACGCTTCCTCCTTCACCGCCAGCGGCTCCGCCATGAACTGCATTGCGTCCTCCGCCAGCGCCGCCGCATCGCGCCACACCGTGACCGGCACGGGCAGCGCGCCCAGGAACGCGGCGCGATAGCTCGCGGTGGCGAGCCGCGGGTCGCAGACCACGATCACGCCGCGATCATCGGCGCGGCGAATCAGCCGGCCAATGCCTTGCCGAAAGCGCAGCACCGCTTCCGGCACCGCATCCACCATGAATGGATCCTCGCCGCGCTCGCGCCAGCGTTCGGAGCGCGCCTCGACCAGCGGATCATCCGGCACCGAGAACGGCAGCTTCGCGACGACCACGATCTCCAGCGCATCGCCAGGAAAGTCGACACCTTCCCACAGGCTTTGGACGCCAAGCAAGATGGCGCCGCGACGAGCGCGGAAGCGCTCGCTCAGCTGCCCGGCGGGGCCATCCCATTCCTGCGCCAGCAGGGCGTCCTTCGCGACCGCCCCCGCCAGCAGCTGCTCGCGCGCGCGCTTCAGGCGCTCGTGAGCGGTGAAGAGCACGAGCTGATTGCGCCCGCTCGCCGCGAGCGCGGTGACCACGGTGGCCACCGCTTCTGCCTCGGCGCGGCCGCCATCGAACACGTAGGCGCGGATCTGGCGCTCGAGCGGAAACGGCGAGGCGGCGGCAAAGGTCACGAACGGCGCGTGACGCGACTCGCCGAGGCCCAGCCGTCCGGCGGTGAAATCGAACTGTCCGCCGACCGAGAGCGTCGCCGAGGTGAGCACGGTGGCGCGCGAGCGCGCCGTCAGCAGGCGGCGCGCCGACTCGCCCGCATCCACCGGCACCGCGTGCAGCTCGACGCCGCGTCCGGCCGACGTGCTCCACGTCACCCACTCCGGTCCGGCCGCGCCGGTCAGATGCTCGAGATCGGCGCCGAGGATTTCGAAGCGCGCCGCCACCTGATCGCACTCCGCGCCCAACTCCGCGGCGTAGCGGCTGGCGGAGCCGATCTCGGCGCCGAGCGTGTGGAGCTGGCGCGAGAACTCGCGACAGTGGACGAGCAGCGCCTCGAGCGCGCCGAGATCGCCGCCCACGAGCTCGGTGACGCCCCGGTAGCGCCGCCGGCTCGCGTAAGGGCCGGCGCTTCCCTCGTGGCGCAGCTGATCGAAGAAGCGCGCCGCATCCGCGCGTGCTTCCGCGACGCGATCCGCCAGCCGCGCGCTCAACGCCGCGGCGCTCTCGCGCGTGACCCCCGCCCCCGGCTCTCTCAGGCGCGCGATCAGGCCCGCCGGGGCCTCGCTCTTGCGGCGCGCGGCGCCGCGGCCGCTTCCCACGAGGCGCAGCAGATCCTCGATGCGATGGCGCGACACGCTGCGCTCGAGCTGCGAGAGCAGCACACCTTCCAGGCGATGCGCTTCATCCACGATCAGCGTGTCGAAATCACCGAGCAGTCCCTCGCTCTCTCCCGCGATCGCAAGCAGAGCGTGGTTGACCACGACGAGGCGCGCTTCCTGCGCCTCGCGCCGCGCCCTCACCCAGAAGCATTCGCGTCCCCGCCGGCACGTGGCGGCGGTGCATGCCGCCTCATCGGTTGCGACACGCGCCCGCAGGCGGCGAAAGCCCTCGGCGTCGGCGGCCGGAAAGCGATCGAGGTCGCCGTCGCCGTCATCCGCCGCCCAGCGCTTCAACGCCTCGAGCAGCTCGGATTCCTCCGCGAGCGGCGCATCCTCGAGGTCGAGCGCGCGCGGGCACAGGTAGTTCTGCTTGCCCTTGAGTCGCGCGACCGGCAGGGAAACGCCGAGCGCCTCGAGCAGCGCGGGAATGTCGCGCTCGACGAGCTGATCCTGGAGCGAGCGCGTGCAGGTGGCGACCACCACCCGCCGCTCGCTCTCGAGCGCCATCAGCACCGCGGGTGTGAGGTAGGCGAGCGACTTGCCGACGCCGGTCGGCGCCTCCGCCACCAGCACGTCGCCGTTCTCGATCGCCTCCGCGATGCGCACCGCGAGCGCGACTTGTGCATCGCGCCGTTCATAGCGCGGCCAGCGCGACGGCAGCGCAGCGCCGGATGCGAACACGCGCTCGGTTCGCGCGGCCAGTGACATGATGGCGCTCAGAACTGCGTCACCAGCTGGAGGTGGAGCTTGCCCTCGAGCGGCGGGCGCCCGGGCTCGAGCCCGTAGTCGAGCCCGATCAGCCCCCCCGCGCTCTCGACCCGCAATCCGAATCCGATGCCATCATGCGACGCGATCTCGAGCGGCTGACTGCCGTCGGCGAGCTGATCGCGCGTGCTCGTCCAGGCGTGATCCCAGAACAGGTACGCGCGTTGCCCGCCCTCGCCGAGGTAGCGGCCCCACTCCAAGCGCGAGAGCGCGTAGCGATCGACCCAGAACTGCTGCTCGTCGTAGCCGCGCAGCGTCTTCGCGCCGCCGAGCGGCGACTTCTCGTACTGCGCAAGCACCGGCTCGGAGCTGAAGCGTCCCGCCGCGCTGATCTCCCAGTTGAGCGCGCTCGATCGCAGCAGGGTGCGCCAGGCGCCGTTCAGCTCGACGTCGCTGGCGTGCGCCGTGCTCGTGCCGTCGGGCCGCAGATACTCGCGCTTGAACGATTCGGTCACGGCCAGCCGTCCCATCCAGCCGCGCCGTATGCGCCCCGCCGGATCCAGCGAGCTGTGCTCGACCGCCAGCATGGTGTTCTCCAGATCCGCCTCCTGGACCACGTCGAATTCCTGCACCACGCGCTCGAAGTCGTAGCCCGCCTCGATGCGCTCGCGCCCGGAGAGCGCATAGACGCCGTGCACGCCCCAGCGCGTGCGCACGTAGATCGTGTCCTGCACCTCCTGCCCGAGATTGCCCTCGAGGCGCAGCGGCAGACCCAGCACCTGAGGCTCGCCGTAACGAGCGTCGAACTGGGACACGCCCGCGCCGCTCGACTGCCAGTGAAGCGCGACGTTGCGCCCGGTGCCGAGCAGGTTGCCGAGATCGAGCCGCGCGAGGCCGACCGGACCTCCCGCGCCCTGCACGCCGACCGCACCCTCGAACTCATTGTAGCGCGGCTCGTCGACCTTGTAGACCAACTGGGCGCCGCGCCAGTCGGGATCGCCCTCGAGCCCCTCGAACTGGACGCTGCGGAAGAGTCCGAGCGCCTCCAGCCGGTCGCGTCCGTCCTCGGCGGCCGCGCGGTTGTAGGGCCGTCCGGTGAGCGGCCCGACCGCGCGCCGCGCGACCTCGAGTCGCGTCACACGCAATCCGTTGACGCGCACCGCGGTCACCGTGACGTGGGGCCCGAGCGCACCCGAGAGGTGCAGGTGGACGCGCGCCGAGTCCGCCCGCCACAAGCGCACACCGAGCGTCGCGTAAGGGTAGCCGTCGCCCGAGAGCTCGTCGATCGCCCGCGTGATCGCCGCGCTCACCGCGGCCGGTGAGACCACGCCCCCGGACGCGAGACCCAACGCGCGCGCGAAGCGTGCCGAATCGGCGGGGCCGGGCGTCTCGATCACGATCGATGCGAGCGAGTATCGCGCGCCCTCCTCGAATCGCACCGTGAGCCGGGGCCCCGAGGTGGAATCCCACGCCGCGCTCGCGCGGGCATCGAGATAGCCGCGCGACTCGAGCTCGAGCACCGACTGCCCGAGCCCGGCGCTCAGCGCCGAGCTGTCGCGCGGCGAGCGCAACGCGGCGGCGAACCACGCCGCGCACTCGCGCTCAGCGAGCACGCGGCCGTGCACCTCGAGCCGCGGCGGCGCCGCGGCCACGGCCGGGCGCGGGAGCGCCGCGAGCCCCGCGAGCGCCAGAGCGAGGCACGCCGGGGCCCGGGCCACGCGCCACGGGAGCGTCCGATTCATCACGCGCGCGCGCATCAGAAGAACGCCCTCATCTCGAGCCGCCCGCTCACGATCGCGCGCTCCTCGGCGAATTGGCGGAGGTTCGAGGACAGTCCGAGCGTGAAAGTCTGGAGCAGCCGATAGTCGAGTCGCGCGGTCCCCTGCCACACCGGCGCGCCCGCGGGATCGGCGGTCGGGATCAGCGCGACCGCGGGCGGCCCGCTCGTGAATCCACGCCGCGCGGTCACCTCGATGCGCCCGGCGCGGCCCACGCTCATCCCGACGTCGGGTCCGACGAGCAGCGTGCGCGTGTCCTCGAGCTGGCCGGGCGAGCGGCTGAGCGAGAGCTGCGCGGCGGCGGCGACGCGCAGTCTCGCGTCGGGCACCGCCACCAGTTGCTCGGAGATGCTGCGCGTGTCCACGATGTGGGCGGCGCTCAGCGATCCGGTCAGCGCCTGATCGGCGCTCTGGCGCTTCAGCGTCAGCTCGAGCTCGTTGCTGAGCACGGGTATGGGACGCGCGCGCCAGCGCGCGCTCGCCTCGCGATCGTCGGTCACCTGGGCGAAGTTGTCGTAGGTGCGGTCGGCGGTGACCTGGCGCTCGAGCCGGATGTGGAACGAGGCGGCGCGTGACTGGGGCGCGAGATCGGACTCGAAGCGTTGCAGGACGCTGCCGTGCGTGAGGCCCGGATCGGCGAGCGCGGCGCCCGGCGAGAGCAGGACGTCGGACGCGACACCACCGCCCGGGCGCTGCGCGTCACCCTCGTACGTGAACTCAGCGCGCGAGCCGCGCCATTCGTCGTCCGCGCCGAAGGTCCAGGTGCCGCGCGCGCGCGAGGCGGTCTTCGCGAGGCGCTCGAGGTCGGGGCTCACGCCCAGCGTCAGGTTGTAGTCGCCCTTGCCGACGAAGTTGCCGAACTGGTCGTAGGCGCCGAGTCCGGGCCCGGCGTACGTGAGCGTGCGCGTGCGCCGGTTCGCCCCCTCGGAGCCCACCTCCAGATCCAGCTCGCCGTGCAGCCCGTGCCGCGCGTTGTCGCCGCGCAGCCGCGCACTCGCCAGATCGGTGCTGTTGCGCTCGGGATTCGCGAGCGGCATCACCTCCCGCCGCTGGCCGAGCAGCGTGGCGGAGAGCGGCCTTCCGGTCGGACTGTCGAACGACAGGCTGTAGGAATGCGCCTCCGACTGATCGACGAAGCCCTCGTGCGTGAGCTGGGCATCGCGCCTCAAGTCGACGCCGGCGGTGCCGTGCCAGCTGAGGGCCGAGCCGCTCGAGAGCGCTCCTCCCAGGCTGCGGAAGCGATCGCCGACCCCACCCGTGTCGCTCGGGAAGCGGCGCTCGTCGGTCTCGGCGTGGATCGCGGGCGCGAGCCAGTGCGTCGCCCACAGCACCTCGGCGCGCGCGTGATCGCGTCCGCCGTCGGGATCCTGCGCGGCCGACTGCACCGACGACGCGTGCTCCCAGAGCGCCCGCGTCGTGAGCGCGCCCTCGCGCGCCCAATCGAGCGCCACGCGGCGCGCGGCGAAGCCGTCGGGCGTCGAGACCTCGCCCGCGTCCGCGGTCAGACGGCCGCCGGTCGGTGGACTCCACTGCGCGTTCGCGGTCATGCGCTTCGAGTGCTCAAAGTCGGCCGCGGCCGGCAGTCCCCAGTGCTCGGCCTCGAACGGCGCGGTGAGCGCCTCGAATGGCGCGAAGCGCACGTCCACGCTGCGCGCCTCGAGCGTCAACGATCCACGCCCGCCGAGCAGGAGCGGGCGCCCCTCGAAGCCCAGCGAGGCGCGGCCGGCGAAGCCGTTGTCGTTGCCGTCATCGAGGCTCGAGAACGTGTTGAGATCGTGATGCGATCCGGCGCCCTCGATGTCGATGCGCGCCGCGCCGAGCTTGACGCCCGAGCCGACCACCCACAGCTGATGCGATTCCGGCATGGGCAGCGCCTGACCGACCACGAAGGAACCCTGGCCCGCTCCCACGTAGCGGTAGACCGTACGCCCCGAGACCAGCGCGGAGTCCACGTAATCGCCGCGCCCCGCCCCCACCGGCGCGAACGAGACCGCGAAGTGGCCGGAGTCCGGACCCGCGAACGCGTAAGCGGTGCGTCCCGGCACCACCAGCACGCTGTCGTAGTCGCCGGGGCCGGGCGTGACGCCGGGAGCGATCGCGCGGGCCGCCGAATCTCCGGAGGCGGCGAGCACCAGCTCGTCGGTCGGCGTGAGGGCGGCCCCGAGTGGACTGCCGCGGTCGTCGGTTTCGCTCATGAAGCGCGCGAAGCCGCGCATGGCGCCCAAGTCCCACTGGGTCCCGAGCGCGGTGAAGTTGCGCTTGTAGTTTTGCAGGGTGAACTGGTAATCGACCGTGATGCGCGATGCCGAGGTGATCAGGTGCCGGCTCGTAAACGTGATGCGCGCGGCCTCGTAGTCGATCGAGTAGTCGGCGGTCTCGCCGCGCGCGAGTCGCGCCCCATCGAGGGTGACGATCTCGCTTCCGGCCACCACCGACACGCCGGCCTGACCGTCACGCCCGGTGAGCTGGTAGGGCCCCTGCAATCCATCGACGCCGTAGAACTGCATGCGCTGGTATTCGCCGGCGGCGCTGGCGGCCGCGACCGTGGTCTGAATGCCATGCGTCGTGAACTCCCCGCTCACGCCCTGCAGACGGCGCTCCACGCGTCCGAACTCGCCGTCGTCGAAACGCAACGACAGATCCCCGAGCGTCGCGCTCGCCCCCGGGGCCGTCAGCTCGAGGCGCACTTGATCCGCGGCCTGCAGGTTGAGCGTGCTGCCGGTCTCGGTCACGGGCGTGCTGCGGTCGGTGAGCACTCCGGTGATTTGAACGCCGGGCGCGATCGTGCCGGTCAAGGCGAGGTCGAGCGACTGCCTGAGCACGGCGTCCTGGCTCGATCCGAACTCGACCGCCACCGACTTGTTGCCGGTGAGCGCGAGCGAGACGCCCGAGGGCGCGGACGTGAGCGAGGTCGGCCCCGGGCGCGGCTCGGGCGGCGCCGCCGGGGCCGTCGTGTCGGTGCGGGAGGCGGCGGGATGATATTGATATCGCTGCAGCTCGAGCGGCGGCGGTGCGAGCAGCCAGCACGCGTGCACGTAGAGCGTTTCGCCCGGCATCGCCTCCCGCAGCAGGCGCAGCTCGCCGCGGGTGCGATCGAGCGTGTAGTCGGCGCCCGAGCGCCACGGCCCGCGCATCGACCAGACCGAATCGCTGGCCTCGAGCAGGAAGTCGTGCGGCAGCGCCAGCATGAGAGCCCCCGGCCGCGGCACCAGGGTCATGGTGCCGCAGCCGGGATCCGACGCCTCTGCCGCCCGAGCCGGCGCATGCCACGCGATCGCGACGAGCGCGGCCGCGAAGAAGACGAGTCGGAGCTTCATCACCACGGCATCACTCCGAACGCGTGCTGTCGACCGCCGCGACCTGGCACACCAGACGACGCACGCGCCCCGCGGCGCCTTCGGCCACCCACAGCGTGTCGCCCGCCGCGAACGCGAGCGCGCGGGGGCCGGCGAGGTTGGAGCGTGTGGCCAGCAGCGTGCCCGAGGAATCGAACAGCCACAGCTTTCCGCTGGACTCATCCGCCACCGCGACGCGTCCCGAGGACGCCACCGCCACCGGCAGCGCGCCACCGTGCGGCAGCGCGGGCAGGGCCCAGCTCGCCTCGGGCCGGCCACCAGGATTGAGGCGTTGCACGCGAGCACGCGCGCGTTCGGTCGTGACGAGATCGCCGCGCGCGGTAAACGCCACGCCGCTCAGCCCATGGAACAGGCCCGCGCGATCGCCGAATCCGCCCAGCTGGCGCCGGAATTGACCAGCGACGTCGTAGATCAGGAGCCGCTCGGCATCGCGGTCGGCGATCGCGATCGAGCCGCCGCGATCGGTCGCGAGATCCACCGGATCGACGTGCCCCAAATCGGGCGGGTCGGTGGCGGAGGTCAGATCCACCAACACGCCGAGCACGTGACCGTACGAGTCGTAGCGCACCACGCGCTCGTTTTCGCGGTCGAGGACCGCGATCTCGAGCGTGCCGGAGAGCACCACCGCGCCGGGGCGCCGGAACTGGCCGACGTCGCTGCCGAGCGTGCCCTCCGCCCCCAGCCAATGTCCAAGCGCATCGAAGCGCGCGACGCGCTGCAGGCGATCATCGCTCACGAACACGCGTCCGAACGCGTCCACCGCGACGCCGGCGGGCTCGAACGAGCCCTCGGAGGGCGGCGCCGTGAGCTGGGGCGGGAGCTCGCGCCATCCGTCCGCCGCGGAATCCGGGAGCGTGGAGGGCGGCGCGCCCGCGGGCGCCGCCGCGTGGGCAGCGGCGGTGATCGCCGTACAGGCCACCACGATGCCGAGCGCGAAGCGCACGAGACCTCCGCTCAATACGACGTGCGCAGGCCGATACGCATCCCTGGCGGATCCTGCGAGAAATCCGGCGTCCATTCGAGCCGCAGTGAGCGGCCGCCGGTCGTCATGTGGCCGCTCGCGCCCGCGGCGTGGATGGCGCTCACGATGCGGTTCGCGAGCGCGAGGGCGAGCGCCGAGTTCGCGCGCAGCCCGGCCTTCTGCGAGCTCTGGCGCTGATCGGTGTAGCGCGCATAGCTCTCCGGGCTCACCCACGACCAGGCGTTCGAGCCCGTGATCTCGTGCTGCGCGATGTAGGCGCGATACTGGGCCGGATCGTTGTAGTAGAGATTCGCGGCATCGCGGTACACCACCAGGCGATTGTATTCGTCGCTGCTGGGATACGCGCCCACAATGCGCCGATAGTCGTCGCTGCGTCCGTCCAGATCGATGCCGGCGTAGAGCTGCGCGGTGCGGATCGACGACTCCATCCGCATCGACGATTGAATCTCGAACGAGATGAACGACGTCCAGATCGCGGCGTCGAGGAGATAAAACACGGTCGCGGCGCCGTGGTGACCGGTCGTCATCTGCCCCCAGCCTGGCACCGTGAGCGACTGGAGCATGACGCGCGCGCGCTCGGCATTGAGCGGGCCCGGCCCCGAGCGCGGCGTCCCGTTGCCGGAGACGCGCGCCGAGAGGCTGGGCGGCGCGATCGGCCAGGACGCGAGGCGGGCTTCGCAGCCCGGCGCCACGGGCGCGGCCGCGAATGCCGCCGGCGCATCGGGCGCCGTGCCCCACGCGCTCTCGAGCGCGGCTGCACGCGCGCCGCCGGCGGCCACCAGGGCGAGCGCGAGCGCGAGTCCGAATGCCATGCGCGCGCGCATCAGAAGTGCGCCTCCAGCGCCGCCGTCATCGAGGGCCCTCCCGCCGACCAGTCGGTCTTCAGGTGCATGTGCAGATTCTCACGCAGCGGGACATTGGCGAGCCGCGCCACGCGGAACGCGTCGACCGCGGCGCCGAGATGGTTCACCCACAAGGCCGCGCGCCATGCGCGTGAGCTCTTGCGGCTGCCCTCGGCGTTGTCACGGTACGACGTAAAGGTGTCGCGCGACGAGAGGCCGCTCGAGTAGTCGTTCCAGCCCGGCGCCAGCGTCGGGTCCTCGCCGATCCGGTAGTAGAACAGGCTGGGATCCGCCTGATACAGCACCTCGAGATCGGCCGGACTCGCGCCGGTGCGGCGCTGATAGTTCTGAAACGACCACGTGCTGGTGGTGTCGTTGGGATTGCCGGCGAACGTGCGCGCCTTTTGATCCCAGTTGTCCCCATCGTGCATCAGCGAGATCACCTGATAGATGCCGAGCGCTTCGCCCAGCATGAACAGGATCCCGTAGCGCTCGCCGGCGTAGAGCTGCCCGGCGCCCGGGATCATGAACGAGAACGCCATTGCGCCGCCCTCCGACTTCCAGCCCGGCACGTTGACCTCCTTGTAGGTGGAGTCGTCGGACGGGCCCCACGCGCGATTGATGGTGCGCTGCGCCAGCACCAGCTCGGGCCGCTCGCCCCCGGTGACGAGCGGCAGCGCGAGGACCGAGCCGCGCGCGCGCGCCATGTCATCCGCGCGCGCGCCGTGCGCCGCGGCCAGGCTCGCGAGCGCGAGCAGCACGCCGACGCCGGATCGAGCCCGGGCGCTCACTTGAGCACTCCCACGAGGATCTTCTGACTCACGGCGTGATGCGAGAGCGAGCCGCTGAAGTGGACCTGCGCGAGGTAGAGCCCGGCCGGCAGCGCTCCCGGCTGCCAGACTTCCAGATTGTCCGCCTGATGGCCGTCGCGCGCGAACGAGGCGACGGTGTGGCCCGAGGTGTCGAGGATGTCGAACGTGACGCGCGCCGGCTCGGTGAGCGTGTAGGCGAACGTGACCGGAGATCGCCGCGCAGGATTCGGATACGCCACGAACGTGCCGTAGACGAGCGGTCCGGTGCTGGGCGGCGGCGCGATGCTGGTGCGCTCGGCCGGCAGCACGCTGGTGCGGCCGGGATCGCCGCCCAGCATTGGCCAGGGGTCGGCGGTGAGCGAGGCGCTCGCGGTCGGAAATTCGTACGCGTAGAGCTTGCCGAGATGATCCGGCGCGACGATCTCGATCAGGCCATCGCCGCTCGTGAAGTCCGTCATGAGCGGCGTGCCGGCGGCGCCGGCGCCGGTCGCGAGCGGCCATCCCGCGGGCTGAGAGCCCGCCGCGTTCAGCGCGGTGAGCATGCCGCTGCCATCGAGCGTGATGAGATCGGGCGTGCCAAGTCCGCGCACGTCGGCCGCGATGGGACCGGCGGCCGAGGGCAGGAAGAACTCGCGCGTGCTCGCCTTGGGCCAGCCCGGCGAGGGCCGGCCGGTGCGGTTCAGGTACATCACGCCCGAGCGCGTGGTCTGCGTGATCACCTCGGGGAACCCATCGCCGTCCACGTCGCCCGCGCCGAGGCCCGCCACCAGCGTATCGCCGAGCGGCTCGCCCCAGCCCGCGAGCGGGCTGCCATCGGAGCAGAATCCCCACACCCGATCGAGCCCGCGCACGAAGAGCTGGGACCCGCCGCCCGTGCATAGCGGCTCAAGCGGTGTGCCCGCCCCATCGAGGTTCGCCCACACGAAATCGGGCTGCCAGCCGTGCGGCCCCACCACGCGAGTCCAGCCGCTGGCGGGCGGAGGCGGTGGGCAGGCGCCGAGATCAAAGACACTCACCGCACCCATCGAGTCCGCGCACGCCACGCGCACGCAGCTGTCCGCGCCCGCCGTGACGAACGCGGCGAGACGTCCGACGATGGGAACGTTCGAGACCACCTGCCGGGCGAGCACGCTGCCATCCATCCGCAACGCGCTCACGGATCCATCCGCGCCGCCCACGATCACGAATGACTGGGGATAGTGCCCGACGATGACGGGCGGCGTCGTCACGATCGCCGGCAGCGCGGGCGGCCAGCCGGGCACCGCCTGCCCGGTGTGATCGATCAGCCACACGCGTCCTCCCGGGGTCGAGATGTCGGGGCCATCGGCGCCGGTCGTGACCGCGAACAACGCGGGACCCTGGACCGGCACGCCCGCGCCCAGGTAGGGCCCCGTCGCGATCGCGGCCATCACCGGCAGCGGATGCCGGTCGAGCGAGCAGAACACGGGATTCGCGCCGAAGAGCCCGCTGCCGTCGCCGCGCACCGCGAACAGCGAGACGCTGTCGGCTCCGTTGGGATCGCCTCCGGCCCAGCAGATTTCCGGACGGTTGTCGCCGTCCGCGTCCACCGCGAGCAGCTGCGGACCGCCGGGCGGGAACGTGGCCGCCACCGGCCAGCCGGTGCGCAGCCAGCCGCGATCCGCCGCGATGCGCATCGCGAGCAGCGGATCGTCGAGGAATCGGATCTGCGTGTGCGGGCGCGTCTTCGTGTTGGGGATCAGGTTGGGATGCGTCGTGTCGCTCAACACCGCGTAGTTGCTGAGGAAGAAAGGATCGTACGGCGAGCCGAACAGGAACGGCGAACCCAGATCGCCGAGATCCCCGAGGCCGTCGGCCTCGATCACCGAGATGCCGAGCCGCGCCGGATTCGTATTGACGCCGAAATCGGGATTGACGCGCAGCGAGGTGTCGAGCGGAAACGAGAACTCGAGCGGGATCACGCTCTCGTCGATGTGCCAGACCAGGATGCCGCCGCCCCCGTGGGTGTTGTCCGCGAGTGTCGGCAGCAACGCGTCGTATTCGTACGCATCGGGCGTCTTGGGCCCGAGGATCACGTGCGTGGTCGAATCCTGGTCGAGCGCAAGGACGTTGAATGGCGAAACGTAGCGATCCTCGAGCAGCAGGTATTCGTCGCTCGAGAGCCGCACGCGCCGCACGTCGGGGTGCCGCTCGCTGTTCTGGATCGTGAGCGTGTCGCCGTAGGTCACCTCGGGAAACGTCAGCGCATTCCCCGTGAACTGGCGCTGGAAGGGATCGATGCTGGGCGGCAGCAGCCCGGTCGCGAAGATGTCGCCGCTGTGCGGCGTGTGGACGATCGCTCCCACCTGGTTGCCGCTGTCCATCAGGCTCCAGTAGCCCACCACCGGAAGTCCGGTCTCGATGTTGTAGAGGTCCACGAAGCCGTACATCAGGTGGCCGCACTCGTGCGCCAGCGTGCCGTTGAGCGTGGCGAAGTAGCCGTCCTGGCTCTCGGTTTCGGGCATGAAGGTGCAGCGATCGACCGGGAAGGAATCGCCGGGCGCGGGGATGTTGCGCATCCACACCACGTCGGTGTCGGCGACCCCGAGCGTGAACGTGGGAATGTCCTCCGGGCTGTCCTGCAGCACGTCGCTTTGAAGATCGCTGCCGGCGTGAATCAGGACGAAGCGGTCGTAGCGATCCCAGGGGATCCGATCGCCGAGCACGATCGACTGCGAATCCGCGGCGGCCAGCATGGTGCGGAACATGTGCGCCGCCTGCGGATAGATGTCCTGGCTGAACTTCCAGGGGCCGAAGTCCGCCATGTCGGTGAGGTGGTAGGCGCCATTCGGCGTGCGCGGCCACACGTCGTTCGAATCCCCCGCCACGACGGTTCGCCCGTACGACTGAACGGTATGGAAGCGATCCAGAGCCTCGTGGTGCCGGCCGAAGAATGCGCGGTTGTGGGGCGGCGGATCGACCGGAAGGTTCGTGGTGTCGGGCCCGCTCACATCGAAGCGGCCATCGCCGGTCGAGAGAACGCCGCCGCGATCGCTCAGAAAATCGAGGCGGATGAACCCCACGCGGATGGTGTCCGCCGGCGTCACCAGGATCTGGGCCCCGTCCTTCATCACGCGCTCGGGACGCGGCGCCTGCCAGTGAGCGCGCCGGCTCGCGCGTCGCGACCAATTGACGCGGCCCCGGGAGAGTTGATCGGGCATCGAGCGCCAGCGCCGGCCCAGGTCGGCGAGGTGCCGCTCTTGATCGGGCGTGAGCGGCTGGGCCGTAAGCGCCGGAGCGTGCAGCGAGCGCGGCGCGCCCCCGGGGGGCGCGGCACGACGCACCATCAGGTCATCGGCGTGCGAGGATCCGGCGGCGGCAATGAGAAGGCAAAACGTGAGCGTCGCGGTGGATCGCAATGGTCAACCCGGGGGCCTTCCCGGCGACATTAGAACCGGTAGCCGAGGGTGATCTTCTTGACGTTGTCGAGGCCGGAGTTCTTCGCCTGGGGGATGCTCGCGAAATCGAGCGACAAGCTATGCCAGTTGACGCCCAGTCCGTAGGTCAAATCTTGAATCTCGCCGAGCGGATCGTCGTAGTAGCCGAGGCGGCCCGCCAGCTGTTCGGCGAACTTCAGCTCGCCGCCGAAGTTGTAAGTGCGGAAATCGTTGGTCACGAGCGACTGGTTGAAGTCGCCGACCACCGTGAACGTGAAATTTTTCCGCGAGTACGGCTCCCACGACACGCCGGTCTTGAGATTGCGGCTGAGCGGGCTGGCCTGATCCTCATTGATGAACGTCACGCTCGGCCCCATGTTCTGGAGGTTGACGCCCAGGTTCAGGTGGGCCGAGGGAATCTTGTAGAGACCGCCGAGATCCACCGCGAACGTCGAGCCGACGCCGTTCTGGCTCGAGGGCGCGAGCTGGATGCGCACGTACTTGAGCGTGGCGCCGACCGCGAGATCCGGCAGCACGCGCGTGCCGTAGGAAATCTGGGGGGCGAACTCGTTGGAGCCGAAGTCTCCGGTCGCGGTTCCGGTCGCGTCGGTGCCGGTGCTCGTGCCGTAGGAGAGGAACACCAGGTTGACGGCCGCCGCGCCCCAGCTGCCAATCGGGTGCACGAACGTGCCGTAGTTGTAGTTGACGTCGGTGGCGAGGCCGGGAACCAGCTGGGCGTAGGTCAGTTCCACCGCCGAGTGCTCGACGAAACCGAGGCCCGCGGGGTTCCACCAACTCACCCCGGTGGCGTCTTCGGGGAGGGCCACCCCCGCGGCGCCCATGCCGTTTTGCCGCCCGCCGGGTTGGATGTCGAGCGAGCGCCCCGTCCCCTGAGCGAGAGCTCCGGAGGCCAGTAACAGGCTGAAAACAAACGAGAACAGCACCGATGTACGCGTGCGCATGAACGCAAAGTCCTCCCAACAGGGTCGGCCCCAATATCGCGAATCGATCATACTACACCGCTGGTTCCCAATCGGCTCCCACCTTTTTCCGGATTTTGCAGCCCTAGTGATTGACGACCACGAACCGGCCGTCCGCGATGGCCCGCTCCGATCCGTTGCTCGACCCATCTGATTGTCGGCCATAAGCCTGCACCTTGAAGAGGTAGACCCCGTTGGCCAGGCGGTCTCCCTCTTCATCGAGGCCGTCCCAGGGAATCTGGGCCTGCCCCAGGGATCCGAAAGAACGCAGGGTCCGGATCAGTCTTCCGGTCACGGTGTACATCCGCAGCAGCACGTTCACCGAGTCCCCCGGCGCGTCCACCACGAACCGCCCCCCGCAATACGGCCCGCCGGAGCAGGTCGGATCCGGGAACAGGTAGGCGCGCGAGATGGCCAGGCTCGGCGACAACTGGACCTCGAAGCTGATCGAGGCGCGCGAGCGGTGAACGCCGGCGTTGAGCCCCGCCGCCAGGTTATCGGCCGCCGACACCTCGATCATGTGCGCCCCCGGAGCGAGGCCCGGAAGCGTGTAGGAGGCGGTGCCGGTCTGGTACGAGTTCGCCGCGTACTGAAAGCTCGACGTGATGTCGGTGCGCAGCGTGGTGTTCTGATCGAGCGTCACGATGATGCCGTTCTGCACGTTGTGTCCGGTGGTCAGGATCCCGCTGTCGTCGAAGAGTCCGACGCGCAGCACGGCGTCGGGCCTGACCACGGTCGCGCCCCCCGTGAACGACAGCGTGATGCGCGGCCCCGATTGATCCCAGAGCGGCGCCACGCCGGGCGAGACCTGCACGCGGATGGCTCCCACGCCGTCCTCGCCATCCGCGATGCCGCCGAGCCCTCCTTCGAGGTAGGCGCGAACGCGGCCGCGCGCGCCCCCCAAGGCATCGATCGGAACCGTGAGCTTGCCCTGGAAGGTTCCATTCGCGACCCCGACCGAGCCGTGGAACATGATCCCGGGCGTGTAATAGTAGAAGGAGATCGGATTGCAGTTGGTTGTCGTGAATGGACAGGGCGGCGTCACCTCGAGCGGCGGCGAGTCGTCGATCTCGAGCGTGGCGGATCCACTGAACGGCTGGAGCGTCCCGCCCGGACGATCCAGCACCCGCCCCTTGTAGGTGATCACCCGCCCGGTGGTGAGCGCCGTCACCGGCGTGGTCCCGGCGGAATCCCACAGGGTGATGTCCGCCCACTTCTCCGGCAAATTGAGCCGCGAGCCCGCGTCGCCCAGGAGCTCGTACTTCTGCGTCGTCTGCGACCCGCCCAGCTTCGCGGCGAGCAGCGCGCCCGAGAGGCTGCGGAAGTACTGACCGGAGTTCACCAGCGTGTCGCGCCGGAAGATCTCAAGGAAGATCGTGCGGTTGAGCCCGGCGTTGAGAGTGCTGAAGGCGAGGCCGGTGGCGGAAATGACCCCCATGGCGCCGCCGCCGTGCTGGGTGACGAGCCGCTGGCCCAGGCTCGGCAGCGTCGGGTCATCGAAAACCCCCACGTCGCAGGAGGCCGAGATGAACACCGGGAACAACGGAGTGTTCGTGAGCGTTCCGGTATCGACGTCGAGAAAAACGCCCTCGTCGGTGATCTTGAACGGGCTGCCGTGGCCGACGAAGTTCCAGATCGCGACCCCGTCGGCGATGTTCTTGAGGATGTCGCTCTTGGCTCCGGGCTTGGTGAAGCCGGGACCCTCCGGGTACTTGTGGAGGTAGACGTACCTTCGATCGATGTGGACGGGGGTCGCGCTGGTGTCCACGTCGGAGGAGGTGACGACGTGCGCCCAATGCAGGGGATCGTCGATGCCGCCCTGCTGCGCGTCGTCCGCCACCAGCATCACGCGGTTGCGGTACTCGCCGGTGGGCGCCGAGCGTTCGTAGAGGAGCAGCTTGTTGTGAACGTAATCCATCGCGGAGGCCGCGTCGCTCACCGGGATCCGAGAGCCGAGGTAGTCGGGCACGATCACGGTGGTGCTGTCCACGTTGAAGATCCAGTCGTCGCTCGCGAACTGGAAACCAATCGGATCGCAGGAATCCCCCGGCACGAAGACCTGCGGGTCGAAGGCGTTCTCGTACGCCGGAATCAGGCAGCTCGGAAATCCGGGCGTCGCGTGATTCGTGATGTTCTTGAAATCATAGGAGGCGCCGCCGAGCAGCGTCACGAATGTCGGCCGCGGGTTCCAGTGCTCGAAGCAGGCGCGTAGGAAGTTGCGCAGGCCGGCCGGATCGGTGCGGCCGCCCGAGAACTGGTCGTAGATGGCCGAGACCGGTACGATCGTGGTCTGGTACGGGCCCGGCTTGCCGACCTCGAGCGGCAGCCGTTGCGCCCGCCAGGTCCCGAGCGATTCCGCCGCGGCGGCGAAGGCGTCGAAGTAGATCACGAGATAGTCGGCGCCGAGCGTCGAGGAGCGCAGGCTGGAGAGGCTGGTGATGGGCGCGTCGCCGATGTTGCTCAAGGGCAGCGACGCGATCGCGGTGTCGGGCAGGATGCGGTAGCGTCGCCGGCCGCTTTGCGAACGCTCGAACGTGAGCTGAGAGTCGACGCCCGCCGAAGCGTAGGTGAAGCCGGTGAGCTCGAAGGGCGCAGAGGGATCAGTGACATCGAACACGTGGGGCGGAAGCGGGTCCTGAAAGCCACCCACGACGAATCGGAAGTTGTCGCTGGTTGGCGCGGAATCGAACGCCAGCTTCCCGCCGCTGGCCTGAAACGCGCGCTGATAGAAAATGTCCGCCCAGGCGAGGGCGGAGCGATCTTCGCGCCCGCTGCAGCCCGCGACGCTCGGCACCGAGAGCAGCAGCGAATTGTCGCCCGCTGCCAGCGTGGGGCCGGCCGGCGCGAGCAGCGTATCGAGCGTCACGCCGACATCGGCGACCGGCTGGGGACCCACCCCCCACGCCATCTCCTCGAGCTGGGGTCCGTTGCCGAGCGTGACGTCGAGCAAATGGCGCGGGCGGTCGCACGGCTGGCATTGGTTGATGCCCCACACACGCATGCGAAAGCGTGCCGGCTGAGTGGGATCGAGGCCATCCACGTGCAGGGTCGTGACGAAGCTCTGTCCCACGGACAGGCTCTTCCACATCCACTTCTCCCAGAACAGATTCTGGTGGTAGCGCAGCGGCGTGGCGGACGGGAAGTACTCGAGGTCCTGCTCGAAGTGCGCGCGGTCGCCGAACGTCGCGGGCGTGGTCGCGGGATTGGTGGTCACGCTGGCGTCGGCCGTTCCGATCCGGAGCGGAACGCCGCCCACCGGAGAGTGCGCCGAGGCGACCGTCAGGTAGTAGAAATTGCGGGTCTCATAAGGGTGATCCAGGAACGTGGAGTCGGTGCGCGAGGGATCGTAGACGTCCTCCCAGTCGCTGGGGCCCAGCGCGTAGAAGTAGAAATAGTCGGTGTTGCGGCCGAAGCGCCCGTCGTGGTTCAGCTCCACCGGCTGAATGGCGACCTCCCGGTAGTCGCACGAGTCGCAGAAACTATCCTCGGGCAGCACCGGAATGCCGGGCCAGGTGAAGAGCCGCAGGCTGTCGACCGCGGTCGTGGTGTCCTGATTCATCGGATCGGTGGGATCGCCGAACAGCGACGTGCTCCGCAGCTGCCCGAAGGAGACCTTGTAGAAGCCAGGGCGGTTGATCTGGAACTTCACCCACGTGCGCCCCGCGAACACGCTGGTTTCCGGCGACACGGTCACGGCAAATCGCGAGAGACCGCGCCCGGCCGAGCGCGATGGGACGCGTGAGAGCGCGGGGCGCGCGCGCCGCCAGGCGCGGCCCTGATCGTAGTTGAGCAGCAGATCGTGATAGACGAACTCGAACGCGTCGGGAATCGGCGCGGTCGCGCTCTGAAGCAGCGCGCCGGCGGCGGACGCATCCACGCCGATCGTGATGTCGACGTGCGACCAGCTCTTCAGCTGGTGCTGGCGCGCATCGTACCGGACCGGCCGGATCGCGATGCGTGCGATCCGCTGATCGCGAACCCAGCCCACCTCGATGATCTGCGCCGGTTCGGCCTCCGCCGCGCCGGGCGGCGCGATCGCGTCGGCGAGCGTCACGCCCGTGCGCATCGCCTCACCCGCTCCGAGCGATCTCAGGGTCACGTCGCCGGTGGGCGGCACGGCCACGACGACGATGCGCTCGGGCAGCACCGCACCCTCGAGCGGCGTGTCCTCGTAGCCGGGAAGCCGGACGCGCATCGGCCCGCCCGCGCCGCCGTCCGCGGACGCCGGCACGAGCTCGGGCGCTGGAACCTCGAGCGCGAAATGAATCGTGCCGCCGCCCGAGGGCAGCAGCCGAACCGGCGCGATCGCGCCCGAAGCGCCTTGAGCCTGGGCCGGCAGCCGGGTCGCCACCGTGTCGGCGCCTCCCGGCGCACTCGCGCCAGG
>Ga0075030_100001368_pt1 | contig 21934 bp, 14 predicted proteins | sample LitLauG_LLR_2012_FD_71393 | JGI IMG/M metagenome (GOLD analysis project Ga0075030, IMG submission 71393) | Freshwater sediment microbial communities from Pennsylvania, USA - Little Laurel Run_MetaG_LLR_2012 | ecosystem: Environmental > Aquatic > Freshwater > Creek > Sediment | place: USA...
CGCCGGTTGTACTCGCGTCCTCGATCTTCGCGCAGGACGCGTCCTTATTTGAGAAATTGGAGTTTCGCAGCATCGGACCCGCCTCCATGGGCGGACGTGTCACCGATATTGAAGGCGTGCCCGGCAACCCCGGCCTGGTCTACGTTGCGACAGCCTCCGGAGGCCTCTGGAAAACGGTCAACGCCGGTACCACCTGGACGCCGATCTTCGATCACGGCAACACGATCTCCATCGGCAACATCGCGCTCGATCCGCATAATTCCGATGTCGTTTGGCTCGGCTCCGGCGAAGCCAATGCGCGCAACAGTGTCAGTCTCGGCGACGGCGTGTATAAAACGCTCGACGGCGGCAAGACGTGGCGCAACCTCGGCCTCTCCGGCACGCATCACATTTCGCGCATCGTCGTGAATCCTCTGAACACGCAGACAGCCTATGTTTGCGCGCTGGGCCACAACACCGGCCCCAACGACGAGCGCGGCGTTTTCATGACCACCGACGGTGGCGACTCTTGGAAAAAAGTCCTCTACATCGACGCCGAGCACGGCTGCGCCGATATGGACATCGACCAGAAGAACCCCAACATCCTCTACGCGACGATGTGGAAGTTCATGCGCCGTCCCTGGATGTTCACCTCCGGCAGCGAAAAGACGGGCGTGTTCCGCTCGCTCGACGGTGGTCGCACCTGGACGCAGCTCGGCGGCGGCCTGCCCAAGAATTTCGGACGCATCGGCGTACGCGTCGCCGCCAGCAATTCCAACGTCGTCTACGTCGTCGGCGAATCGAACGAAGGCACGCTGTTCCGCTCCGACGACCGAGGCGACCACTTCCGCATGATGTCGAAGGACCCCGCCGTCGTCGGCCGCGGCCTCTACTATAGCCACGTCACCGTCGATCCAACGGACGAAAATCGCGTCTATTCCATCGGCATGGGTTTAATGACCACCATCGACGCGGGCCGCACCTGGCGCCGTATCGCGGGCACCATCCACGGCGATTTTCACACCGTCTGGGTCGACCCCAAAGATCCCAACCGCGTCTGGATCGGCGAGGACGGAGGCATGGCCGTCTCCTACGATCGCGCCCTGAACTGGGAAGCGGTGCTTAATGTGCCGTGGGGCCAGTTTTACCAGGTGACCGCCGACAACCGGTGGCCGTTTTATTATCTGAGCGGAGGCCTGCAGGACAACGGTTCCTGGAGCGGACCCAGTCGGACGCAGGGCGGAGGCATCGGCAACGCCGATTGGCGCAACGTCAGTGGAGGCGACGGCTTCCACGTGTTGAATGTGCTCGACGATCCGGAAATCTTCCTCTCAGAGAATCAGGGCGGAGGCATTGTGCGCACTGATATGCACACCCACGAGCAGCAGGACGTCAGCCCTCAGCCCAAGCGCAACGACGGAGGCCCCGTCGGCGAGCTGAAATATCGCTTCAACTGGAACACGCCGATCATCGGTTCGCCGCACAATAAAAACACCGTCTATTTCGGCAGCAACGTGGTATTCAAGTCCACCGATTATGGCAAAACGTGGAACGCGATCAGCCCTGATCTGACCACCAACGATCCGGAAAAGCAGAAAAGCGTCGGCACGGTGTGGACCGAAAACACCACCGCCGAATATCACTGCACGATCATCCGCATCGCCGAATCGCCGGTGCAGGCCGGCGTCATCTGGGCGGGCACCGACGACGGCAATCTGCAGATCACTCGCGACGGCGGCAAGAACTGGACCAATTTAACGGGTAACGCCCCCGGCGTGCCAAAGTTCGCCGAGGTCGCCTGGATTGAGCCGTCGCGCACCGCGGCCGGCACAGCCTACGTAGCCTTCGAGCATCACTGGTTCGACGATTTTCATCCTTATCTCTACAAGACCACCGATTTCGGCAGGACGTTCACGAAAATCAGCGGCAATCTGCCCGAGACCGGTTACATCTGGGTAGTGAAGGAAGACCCGAAAAATCCCCAACTGCTGTACGTCGGCAGCGAGCTTGGCCTGCACGTCTCATTCACGGGCGGCAATCAGTGGGTGAAGATGCATCTCAAAAACCTGCCCCCGGTCGCCGTGCGCGATATCGTGATTCATCCGCGCGAAAACGACCTGATCCTCGCCACGCACGGCCGCAGCCTGTGGATTCTCGATGACGCGTCGCCGCTGCAGCAGATGAACGCGCAGGTCGCCAGCCAAAGCGCCTATCTGTTCGGTATGCGTCCGGCGTTGCGCTTCGATTCAGCGGGACGCGGCGGAGGCAGCGTGGGTCAATCCGGCAACAAGCCGTTCGCCGGTCCGAACCCGGCCTATGGTGCACCGATCACCTATTACTTAAAAGGACGCGGCCCGGCGAAGATCGAAATCCTGGACGCCGCCGGCAAAGTCATCCGCGACCTGGGCGCGATTCCGCAGGACGCAGGCATCAACCGCGTGACATGGGACCTCCGCTATCAGGGTCCCCACGTCCGCCGCGCCGCCGCGGCCGAAGATGACGGAGGCTTCCGCTTCCCGTCCATCGGTCCGCAGGTGCTGCCCGGAAAATACACCGTGCGCCTCACAGCCGCGGGCCAGACGCTCACCCGCGATCTGGAAGTGCATCTCGATCCGACCATGCCCGTGAAGGAAGCGGACCTCAAGACACAGCTCGAAATTAACTTGAAGCTGAGAGACATGACGTCGTCCGTGAACGACGCACTCAAATCCGTCGACGCCTGGAAAGCGGAGCTCGATCAGGCCGAAAAAAGTGTTCGCGCGCTGGACCCCGGCGCCCCGAAAGTGCTGCTCGGTTTGCTCGACGAGCGCAAGCAGCAAGTCAGCTCCATCGAAATGAAGCTGGCGCGCCCCAGCGATATTCCGGGCTACAGCATGGCTCCCCGGCTGGTGGATCGCCTAGGCCAATTGCTGAACGGCATCGACCACGTGCTGCAGGCCCCGACTCAGTATCAGGCCGAGTACTTCAACGAACTGAAAGCGGAGTTCCTCAAAGACATGACCGACGTGAACGCGTTCGCCGAGAAACAGATTCCTGAGATCAACGATCTGCTCAAGAAAAGCAACGCAGGCGCTCTGATGTCCGGAAAGCCCATCGAGATCCCAGCGTCGGTACGCTAGAGCCCAGTGCGGTCACGCCAGTAATTTACAGATGCCCGACGGACGCTGCCGTGCTCCAGCGGCAGCGTCTCGCGTTAAAATAACGCCCCGATATCGCAAACTAACCCTCCTTGAGTCAGCGGTTTCCTTGTTTCAGCCAGCGGAGGCCACGACGTCCTCCATGCGAAAGTGTATTCGCCGAGTTCCGGGTTTCGGGACGCGTGGAGTTTATATCTAATTTATTCGGAGGGAGTTTATGGGACGAGGAAAGCCGTTTGCACCGGGGAATACAGTGGGGAAAGGGCGCCCGCCGGGGAGTTGCAACCGAAAGACGATCTTTCAGGAGGAACTGGAAAAAGACGGTGCGGCGATCATTCAGATCATCAAGCAGAAGGCGCTGGGCGCGGACCCGACAGCGATGCGGCTGTGCATGGAGCGGCTGGTGCCCTTGGCGAAGGAGCCCAATACGCGATTCCGGCTGCCCGCGGTGGAGACGGCTGCGGATCTGACAGAGGCGATTTCGGCGGTTACGGAGGCGGTGGCGGACGGGGAGTTGAGCGCACAGGAAGGCGAGTCGGTGGCGAGGATCGTGGAAAGCCAGCGGCGAAATATCGAGGTGGAAGAGTTCGATGCGCGGCTAAAGGCGCTGGAGGAGGCATGAGTAAATCGCTGACTGCGAGGATCGAGAAATTGGAAGGGGCGGTGGCCCGGGAAAGCGTTAGCCAGAGGCGCTGGAGGGTGGTGTGGATCGATCCCGAGACGGGTGAATGTGAGGACGCGGAGGCGGCCGCTCCCCTGGAAATAGGGACTGGCGGTTGATTCTGCGTCGACGCTGGTGAACCAGGAAACTCATTCTGGCTCCTCCCAAATAAAAAAGCCCCACCCGCGAGCGGATGGGGCTTTTCGAACGAACCAATTACGCCGTGCGGTTCACCGCGCCAGCGCCGCCGGTGATGGCAGCCTGCGCCGCGGCCAGCCGCGCGATCGGCACGCGATACGGCGAGCAGGACACGTAATTCATGCCCACGCGGTAGCAGAACTCCACCGAGCTGGGCTCTCCGCCGTGCTCTCCGCAGATGCCGATTTCGAGATCGGGACGCGTTTTGCGGCCCAACTTGATCGCCATCTCGATCACCTTGCCCACGCCTTCCTGATCGATCGCGGCGAACGGGTCGGCGTTGAAAATCTTCAGGTTTTCGTACTCTTTGGAGAACTTCGTATAGTCGTCGCGAGACAAGCCCATCGTGGTCTGCGTCAGATCGTTGGTTCCGAAGCTGAAGAACTCAGCGAACTCGGCAACCTTATCCGCCGTGATCGCAGCGCGGGGAATCTCGATCATCGTGCCCACCATGTAATGCATGTCCGCCATGCCGGCCTTGCCCAGCACTTCTTTGGCGACTGCATCGACGATGGCCTTCTGATTTTCCAGTTCCTTCGCGCTGCCAATCAGCGGAATCATCACCTCGGGCAGCACCTTCACGCCCTTCTTGGCCACCTGTACGGCGGCTTCGAAAATGGCGCGGGCCTGCATCTCCGTGATCTCCGGATACGTGATGCCCAGACGGCAGCCGCGGTGGCCCAACATTGGATTGAACTCATGCAGTTCTTCCACGCGATGCAGCAGCTCCGGCAGCCTCTTCTTCAACTCGCCAACAGGAATGCGGTACTTCTCCGACATTTCCTTCTTGATCTTGATATCGACGTAAGGCAGACGGGCCAGGTCCACCATCAGGTCCTCCCGCTTCGGCAGGAACTCGTGCAGCGGAGGATCGAGGGTACGAATGACGACGGGGAAACCGTCCATTGCCTTGAACAAGCCCGCGAAGTCCGAGCGCTGCATCGGCAGCAGCTTCAGCAGAGCCTTCTTGCGGGACTTCTCGTCGCGCGCCAGAATCATGGTCTGCATGTGCGGAATGCGATCCTCTGCGAAGAACATGTGCTCGGTGCGGCACAGTCCGATGCCCTCGGCGCCGAACAACCGCGCGGCTTTCGCGTCGCGAGGAATATCGGCATTGGCGCGCACGCCGAACTTGCCGCGGAACTCGTCGGCCCACTTCATCAGCTTGCCGAAGTACGAGGAGTTCGGATCGGGATCGTTCGTCGTTGCCTTGCCCAAATACACATTGGCCGTAGTGCCGTCGAGCGAAATCCAATCGCCTTCCTTCACCGTGACGGCCTTGCCGCCGATGGTGGTGGTGAACTGCTTGCCGCGCTCGGAAATCGAAAGCGAGCCCGCGCCGACGACGCACGGACGTCCCATACCGCGGGCCACAACCGCCGCGTGGCTGGACTTGCCGCCGACCGCCGTCAGGATGCCCTTCGCCACGTCCATGCCGTGAATGTCGTCCGGGGTGGTTTCCTTGCGGACCAGGATCACCGGACCGTGCGCGGCCATCTGTACTGCATCGTCGGCCGAGAACGCCGCACGGCCAACCGCCGCGCCCGGAGACGCCGCGATGCCGTTGGCGACCAGCTTCAGCGTCTTCAGCGACGCCGCGTCGAACACCGGATGCAGCAGTTGATCCAGCTGCTGCGGAGCCACGCGCAGTACCGCTTCCTTTTTATCAATCAGGCCTTCTTCCGCCATCTCGACCGCCACGCGCACCGCCGCCGGACCCGTCCGCTTGCCGTTGCGAGTCTGCAGCATGTACAGCTTGTGGTCTTCGATGGTGAACTCGAAGTCCTGCATGTCCTTGTAATGCTTTTCCAGGTTCGACGTGATCTCGCGCAGTTGCGCATAGGCGTCGGGCATGATCTTTTCGAGGTCGGTGATCGGCTCCGGCGTGCGGATGCCGGCGACCACGTCTTCGCCCTGCGCGTTGATCAGGAACTCGCCGTAGAACGTGTTTTCGCCCGTCGCTGGATCGCGCGTGAAGCCCACGCCCGTAGCCGACGTATCGCCCAGATTGCCGTACACCATCGCCTGCACATTGGCCGCGGTGCCGATTTCGTCGGGGATCTTTTCCATCTTGCGATAGTAAGCAGCCTTGGGATTCCACCAGCTACGGAACACCGCGTCACGCGCCATGGCGAGCTGCACATGGGCGTCCTGCGGGAACGGCTGCTTGGTTTCTTTCTGAACCAGCTTCTTGTAATCGGCGATGATGGCCTTCAGGTCTTCCGCGGTCAGATCCGTGTCGGACTTCACCTTCGCCTTGTGCTTGCGCGTGTCGAAGATGTGGTCGAACTTCTCCATGTCGATGTTTTGCGCCACTTCGCCAAACATCTGAATAAAGCGGCGGTACGAATCGTAGGCGAAGCGCGGATTACCTGTCAGCGCGGCCAGCCCTTCCGTCGTCTCGTCGTTCAAGCCGAGGTTGAGGATGGTGTTCATCATGCCTGGCATGGAGAATTTCGCGCCGCTGCGGACGCTGACCAGCAGGGGATTCTTCGGATCGCCCAGCTTCTTGCCAATCTCTTTTTCCAGCTTGGCGAGGGCCTTCAAAACCTGGTCGTTGATCTCGTCGGGAACTTTGTTGCCATTCTCGAAGTAAATGACACAAACTTCGGTGGAGATGGTGAAGCCCGGAGGCACGGGGATGCCCGCACGGCACATTTCGGCCAATCCGGCGCCCTTGCCGCCAAGGACTTCTTTCATCTTTCCATCGCCGTCGGCAGTGCCGCCGCCAAAGTAGTACACGTATTTTTTCATTTTTGATCTCCTGAGGTAACGATCTCCGAAAAGTCGGCGATCGTGGAAAACTTAGTTAAAAGGTTATGCAGAAACGTCAGCCGGTTCGCGCGCAAGGCTTGATCGGGGACGTTCACCATGACTTTGTCGAAAAACTTATCCACCGCCGGACGCAGCGTCGCGACGGTTTCGAGCGGCGCGTCGCCGGGGATTCTTGCTGAGGCATCGTACAGTTCGCGCTCCGGCCCGGCCTCGAGCAAGGATTCGCTGAAGGCACCAAGCGTAAAGCTTGCTTGCTTCAGAATATTATTGATTCGTTTAAAACTGGCTGCTAATGGTTCAAAATCAGGTGTCAATCGGACGTTGGAGACGGCAGTGAGCCTCGCCTCGGCGTCCGCCAGCGTCGTGATGCCCACGGCCATCACTGCATTCACTTCGTCGTACTTAAAGCCCCGAATTTCGCGGAAGAAGTGCTGCACTCGCTCCCGCATGAAGTCGTTGTCCATCAACCGAGCGAGCGTAAAGGGCAGCTTCGCTTCGACGAGGATCTTTACGATGCCTTGCGCGGCTCGCCGCAGTGCGAACGGATCTTTTGAGCCCGTCGGCACCATGTCGATGCGGAAGAATTCGCGCAGATTGTCGAGCTTGTCCGCAATCGCCAGGATCTGCCCGGCTTTGGAGGAAGGAATCGAATCCTCCATGCTCAGCGGTTTGTAGTGCTCGTAGATTGCTTTGGAAACGGTCTCGTTTTCGCCCTGATGCTTGGCGTAAAGGCCTCCGACGATGCCTTGGAGGTCGGTGAACTCCTTCACCATTTCCGTCGTGAGGTCGGCTTTGGCAAGCAGAGCTGCGCGCTCTGCATCGGCATCGCCGCCGAGTTCCTTCACCAGCGCGACGACGCGGTGCGTTTTTTCCAGATAGCTGCCGAGTTTGGCTTGAAATGTGACGTGCGAAAGGTCGTCCACGCGGTCGGCTAGCTTTTTCTTTTGGTCGACCTCCCAGAAGAAACGGGCGTCGTTGAAGCGGGCTTTCAGCACGCGCTCATTGCCGCGCTTGACCAGCGAATCGGGATCGGCGGGCACGTTCATGATCGCCACAAAATGCGGAGCGAGTACTCCGGGCTTCGACTCCACTGCGAAATATTTTTGGTGATGGCGCATCACCATCGTGAGCACTTCGGCGGGCAGTTCCAAATAGGACGGATCGAAATCGCCCTTGATCGCGGCTGGAAATTCGGTGATGTAGGTGAGCGTTTCGAGCAGATCGTCATCCACAGTCGCGCCCAGCGCTGTGGCTTCTTTGCGGATTTGTTCGCGGCGCTCTTCGGCGCTTAAGGTGACGTGCTTTTCGAGCAATGCGCCGGTGAAAGTTGCATAGGTGACGGCTATGTTTTCGTTCGCGAGGACGCGATGTCCTTTTGACAGGTTGCCGCTTTTGACGCCCGCGACCTCGAACGGAATCACTTCGTCATTGAGCAACGCGACGATCCAGCGAATGGGACGGATGAATCTTGGCGAGCCCTTTGCGCCCCAGTACATGGTCTTCGGCCACTGAATACCGAGGATGGCGCCGGGTAGCGATTCGGCTAGCAGGTCGCGCACGGCTCGGCCGGGGACGCTTTTCTTGAGCTCGTAGTAGTCGCCGACCTTTTCCATTGCCGACAGCTCAACGCCCTGCTTCTTTGCGAAGCCGGCGGCGGCTTTGTCGCCTGCGGCTAGCGGTGGTCCCTTGATTACTTGGACCTGATCGGGGGTGCGGTTGGGCAGGCCTTCGGCTCGGACGACAAGGCGGCGCGGAGTGGCGTCCACTTTGGGTGTCGCGCCGAAGAGGTCTAGCTTGGCTAGTTGCGCAAGCGCGCTGGGGATCATCCAGTGGGGGATTTCTTCGGTGCCGATTTCGAGGAGGAAGTTCATGCGGCCTCCTGTTCCCCGGGCTTACGCCACGGGGTTGTAACGGAGCCTCGAACCGCCATGCGTAAGCATGCGGGCAGATGTTTGACACCTCGACCGACGGGCAGACGCATCATGCCGCCTCCTGTTGGGCGGCCCATAGCTTTGCGGTGCCTACTGCCAGGTCGCGGACTCGCTTAATTACCGCTACGCGCTCGGTTACGCTGATTGCGCCTCTGGCATCTAGCAGGTTAAATATGTTGGAGCACTTCAGCACCTGGTCGTATGCGGCTAGCACTGGATACCGGGCCGTTTTGTCGTACTTCGCTAGCAGGTCTTTGCATTCGGCTTCGTGTTCGGCGAACAAGCGCCAGAGGCGGTCCACGTTGGCCATCTCGAAGTTCCATACCGAGAATTGCAGCTCTTCGAGATACCGAACGTCGCGGTATTTTACGCCTTTGGTCCACTCGATGTCGTAGACGCTGTCGACATTTTGCAGGAACGCGACGAGACGCTCCAGGCCGTAGGTGATTTCGGCCGGAACCAGGTCCAGGTCGATGCCTCCGCACTGCTGGAAGTAGGTGAACTGCGTGATCTCCATGCCGTCCAGCATCACCTGCCAGCCGACGCCCCACGCGCCCAGAGTGGGCGATTCCCAGTTGTCTTCTTCGAACTTGATATCGTGCTTGGTCAGGTCGATACCGATGGCCGCCAGGCTGCCTAAATACTGGTCGAGCACGTCCGCCGGCGACGGTTTCAGAATCACCTGCAACTGCTGGTGCTTATAGAGACGATTCGGGTTGTCGCCATACCGCCCATCCGCCGGCCGCCTGGACGGCTGCACATAGGCCACGCGATACGGCTTCGGGCCGAGCACGCGCAGGAACGTTTCGGGACACATGGTGCCCGCGCCGACCTCGACATCGTAAGGCTCGGTGATGATGGCGCCGCGATCGCTCCAGTATTTTTTGAGTTTGAAGATCGTTTCTTGGAAGGAGTCCATTTACAAAGCCTCTAACAGAGGTACGGTGAGGAATCTGCGTTCGACGTGCTGCTCCATGGCGCGGACCAGACCGCGGCGAAGGTCCTGGGCGGTGGCTTTGGTCCATTCGCGGGGCGCAAGGGAGCCGATGGGTGTCGAAAACATTTCATGCACGATCTCGGCCGTCTCGTCGCTGACGCGCAATTCGGGCCAGACACCGGTGAGCCGCACGGCCCACACGGTGTAATAAGCGACGGCTCGCCAGACGTTCCCGTCGGCGCGAAGGTCCGCGAGGACCGCGGCCAGCAGGCGGAAGAATTTTTCGTTTGGTTCGTGTTCCGGCAACAGGTGCTCCGCAACCTCAGTGAAATAATCGAGCGCCACACTGCGCGCGTAATCGGATTGCATCGCGAACTGCGACTGAATCAGCTCGCAGGCCGAGAGATTCGCCAGATCGGCGTTCTCCCGCTGAAAGTAAGCCATCCGGACGTGGGACAGCCGTTCCAAACCTGACCCGTAGGGACTCTTGGGCCGGCGGGCTCGCCGGGCAACGCCGCGCAGTTTCCCCAGATCGCGCGTAAAAAAACTGACGATCAGATCCGATTCCCGGAAGGGATACGTACGCAGGACGAACGTCTCGCTCATCCGCGCGGGCATAGGTTCGACGCAAAGTACTAGGGTAGCAGAAAGAGAAGGAGTCAGGAGTCAGAACTCAGAATCGGTTGGGTAGAATAGAGGCGGAGAAGTTATGCGCACGTTTGCTCTGTTGTTCTCTGTGACGCTTCTTCGGGCTGATTGGGTCATCGAGACGCGTACACCCGTCGGGGATAAGCGAATGGTGATTGGCGAGTCCGCCACCAAGAATCAGCAGTACGTCGCCGGCTACGGTATGGTGGACATCATCCGCGATTACGCGAGCGGCGTGGTGATTCGCGTGACGCACGTGTGGAAGATGTACGACGTGCGTCCCCTTGCGATGGGGATCGCCGGCCCCGAATCGCGCAAGGCCAAGAAGGAGACGTCCTTGGGAACGTTCCATGTGGCTGGCCAGCCCTGCGAGAAGATCTCTTACCCCGACGGCGAGGTGTGCTTCGCGACGAACATCTTTCAGCCGGAGGGATACTGGGCTCTGCACCCCTTCCTGCCCAAGCGAGGCGAGGTGTTGTGGTCGAAGGGCATGAGCGGTGGAACCGCCCCGCCCCTTGTCACGATCTATTCCGTGCGCAAGATCGTCGAAACCGGACCGGATCCCGCGGAATTTCAGCCGCCGCCAGGCTACAAACAGGTCGCGTCGATTTATAAGTGAACCGCCCGAACTGGGGCGGATCCGCCAGCTTACGCTGGGGGGCTGCGCAGGCATGCAGGAAGAGATTCGTACCGCGCTACTTCAAGGCGAAGCCTGCGAAATACGATGCGCCGCTTGTCGAGATTACGCCCAGGTTCAGTCCATTTGCGCTGAGCGCCTGCGGCGCGCTTAGCGGTTGGAACAGTACGCCTCCGTAACTGGTTGGCGGCAGGGGTAACAGTGCGTACGCGGGTACGGTGAAGGTTCCCGTGCTGGCTGCGACGTTGCAGACCGCTGTTGCGCCCACTGTGCCGCTTTGGTCCGTTGCGCCAGTGATTTGTATTTGCACTACTTCGCCCGCGACGCCACCGGACCAGTTGAACGTCCCGCCGTTGGCGCGGGTTACGGAGTTCAATCCTGAGACGCCGAACGTCGGCTGCGCGGGGATCGTCAAAGATGCGTTGATCTGGCCGATGTCCGCGCCGCCCACGCCGGTGACGGTGTACGCGCCGGGGGACAAAAAGCTGCCGGCGGCGCTGAGCACCGCGCTCGATTGTCCCGGCGTGACGGCGACCGTTTTGCTGCCGTTGGGGCCTTTGATGGTGAAGCTTGCGCCCGCATCGGCAGACGAACTTCCGCCCGCCGCTGAGTTCATCTTTGCGTTCAGGTTGTTGTACACGAGGCAGGTTCCCAACGGCTGATCGTCGGTATAGGACGGGAAAAACGGCTGCGTTCCGGGCACAAAGGAGGTCACCTTGACGAACTGGAACTTCGCGTCGTCCTGAAACCCTGAACCGTTATTCACGGAGTCGCGGCTGAGCTTGATGTTCGCGTAGGTCAGCGGCAATGGCTGGAACAGATTTTGTGCCGCCAGCGCCGCGTTCGACGGCGTGCAGGTGCGGCCGCTGGACGCCACCGGAATCACGGTGTTGTTGCTGATCTGGTTGCCGATTTGGATCAGGAGAGGTACCGCGCAACCGGTCGGCGTGCCCGCCGGGACCGTGAAGACGATCTGATCCTCGCCGACGCAGCAGCCTGAGCGTCCCTGATAGAGCACCGGAGCCTGCACGCCTCCCAGCCACACGGTCAACGGAATCGAACCCATGTTTTGCCCCAGCCCCGCGCCCGAAGCATCCGAGCCATTCACCGGACCCAGGCCGGTGGCCCACAGGGTGAGCGTGTCGCCAGGATTCGCCGCGCCGCAGGTGGTGTAGACGCCTCCGCAGTTGGCGGCCTTCGACGCGGAAACCAGGCTGTAGTCGGGATAGGTGACGATGCCGGGGCCTTGGCCTGTCGAATCGGTGGTGAAAATCCCCAGATTGTTCGCGACCACGGTGACGGGCGCGGCGGCGCTCGCTTGATTGTTATAAGTCACCACGACCGAGCCCGATCCCGTTGGCGTGTTCGACGGCAGCAGCGCGGCCACTTGTCCGGTGGATGTGTAGTACATCAGCGCATTGACCGTGGTCCCTCCGACGGCGACCGCAACGGATGTATTGCTGAGCGTCGTCGATTGAAATGCGTTGCTCGCGATGGCGATGTTCGCCGGGCCGAGGCCGCTGCCTTGGACGATGAAGATCGACCCCTGTGCGATGCCTCCACTGGGCAGGGCCTGCGGGATATTGGTGGCCGCGTTGGCAACGGTCGTGATGGTCGGGGGAGGGAAGACCGCCTGGAAGCTCGCTGTACAGCCGCTGACAGGTGTCGTGCCAGTGAACGTGATGACCGTCCCCGAGTTTTGGGTGACGGTTACCGGCGGTGTTCCGGCCAACTGCGCCGCGGCGTTGATGGGGCCGACGGGCGACACAAGATCCCAGCTCTTTAAGGAACTGCTGGTGACGGAAAGTCCCGTGCCGGACGCGCTTCCGAAAATCACGGTTCCCGAAGATGCCTGGAACGACACGTACGTGCCCGTCAGGGTCGGGGTTCCGGTTCCAGGGAAATTCATCACGCTGGTGACGGCGGCGTTCTGGCCGCCCGCAACACTGGACGTATCGGCGGTCACGGTCCAGACAAAACACCCGCTGTAGGTTTGGCCTCCTCCACTTGCCTGAACCGAACCGGAGAGCGTGTACGTGATCGGCACGGCGGCCAGAGGGAGCGCGACGGTGAGCAGAGCTAGGGCTTTCACTCCGCCATTGTGCGGCGGGGCCGGAAGATACTCAAGACTTGCCAAGCACGCAACGTTGCAACCTAATCGAATCAACGATATGATCCTTGCGAAGATGATCGCTACCGAGGACCAGGCCGGGATACGGGATTGCCTCAATAAGGTGTTGGCATCGGCGTCCTTCGCACAGTCCAAACGCCGCGCGGACCTGTTGCGCTACCTAGCCGAGCAGTCGCTGGCAGGGAAAGGCGAATCGATTACTGAATATGGCATCGCCATCGACGTTTTCGGGAAGCCCGCGTCGTTCGATCCGCAGAAGGAATCGACCATCCGCGCCGAGATGTCCCGCTTGCGGCGGTCGCTGGCGGAGTATTACGACGCTGACGGAGCGTCGGACGCATGGCGCTTCGAGGCTGCGGCGCGAGGGTACGCCATCGCCGTTGAGAGCAATCGGCCGGCCGCAAAGCCCACGCCGCGGCGCGTCCCCTGGTGGACCTCCACGATTCCGGCGGCGCTGGTGCTGGGCTGGGGCGTGTGGTCGGCCATGAAAGAGATGCCCGCGCCAGCGGTCCGCGCCGTGGTTGTGCTGCCGTTCGCCAATCTCACGGGCGACGCCGCGCGCGACTATCTGGCGGATGGCGTCACCGAAAACCTGACCGACGCGCTGGCCCACGTGCCCGGATTACGCGTCGTGGCGCGCACGTCGGCGTTTCAGTTCAAAGGCAAAGCCGGCGACGTGCGGGAGATCGGCAAGAAGGTGGACGCCGACACTGTGGTCGAGGGCAGCATCCAGAAAATGGACGACCGGCTGCGCGTCACGGTGCAGGTGAACCGTGCGGCCGACGGCTATCATATTCTGTCGCGCCACTTCGACGGGACGGCGGCGGAGTTGCCTCGCATGGAGCATGAGGTCGCGCTGCAATTGCTCGCGTCGGTGCGTCCAGGCGTGACGCCCGCGCAGGGACGCACGCCGAGTCCCGAGGCATACGATCTGCTGTTGCAGGCGCGCGCGTATTCGGGATACGGAACCAAGGACGCATTCAATAAAATTGTCACGCTGGTGAATGAAGCCATCGCCCGCGACCCTGAATACGCCGACGCGTGGGCGGCGCTGGCGTCCGTGTACGCGGGCGGAGCCACCGGGCCGGGCGCGGGACCGGATGCGGCGTCGAAGGTGAAGGCCGCGGCGGCCAGGGCCATCGAGCTCGATCCATCGAATGCCCGAGCCTATGCAGCGGAGGGTTACGCCGACGCGATGCTACAGCTCGATTGGAATCGTGGCGAGGACGAACTGCGAAACGCCGCGAAGCTGATGCCGGAAAGCTCGACGATTCATCAATGGCTGGGGCTGGTGCTCATGAGCCGGGCGAAGTTTGCCGAGGCGCTGACGGAGCTGAGGCTTTCAGAAAACCTCGACCCGCTGTCGCCCGCGGTGGCAGCGTCCGTCGGCGTTGCGTACTTCATGGCCCGGGATTACGACCGCGCGCTGGAGAAACTGAACAGCGTGGCGCGGCTGCATCCGAACATGGCGGTAGTCCATCTGTTGTTGGGCGAAACGTGGCTAGCCAAGGGTGATTACGGGAAGGCGGAGGCTGAATACCTCGCCGCGCAAACGGCGCTGCCCAATGAATCGAAAACCGGTTTGGCGCTGGTGCGTGCGCTGACGGGGAAAACGGCCGAGGCCAAGCGCATGGCGGCGGAGTTGGAAAACGACAAGCAGGATCCGTTATCGATCGCCGTGATCTGGGCCGATGCGGGAGAAATGGACAAAGCGTTCGCAGCGCTGGAGCGCGCCTGGGATCAACATTTGTTGTGGACGTTGAAAGTGCATCCACTGCTGGACCCTGTGCGGCGGGATGCGAGGTACAACGGCTTGCTGAAACGAGCCGGGTTACGGTGACGCGCGCCTTATCCCCAACCTGACGCCGGGGCTGCGTGCTGATTTGTTGGGTATTATTTGTCTTTCAGTCCGGCTTTGGCTAGCGCGGAGCGGAGGCTGGCTTCGCTTAATGCGCCGGCTTCGTAGAGTGCGACGTTGCCTTCGCGGTCGATGAGAACCATGGTGGGGTAGGCGTTCACCGACAAGGCCTTCAGCACCGGATCGCCCACACTGACCGGGGCGTGGATCACCACCAGGCCTTGGGCTGCGAATTCCTTGCCCAGTCTGTCGAGCATTGGAGCCTGCTGCTTGCACGGTTTCGACCAGGAGGTGCAGAAATCCACCAGCGCGACCTTTCCTTTTATCGGAGGCGCGCCTCGGATGGGCGGCGCTGGTTTGCCCTCCACGTCCGGCTTCACGATTCCCGGCAGCGTCCAATCCTGCGTTTCCACTGCGCCCGGAGGCGGCGTGAACGTAAATACCTTGGCAGGATCGGCGTCGAACGACAGGCCCATGGTCGTGGTGGCCTGCGTCATCTGGACCGGCTCCGGCAATGTGCTGATGATGAGCTTCGCGGTGACGCTACTCTGCAACGTCATGCCGAGCGTTTTCGAAATCCAACTGACTTGCACCGCGTCGCGGATGGTCATGTGCTGGCTGGGGACCTTCAGTTCACCGTAATGCGCCTCCACCACCCAGCAATCGTAGTCCTTGTCCTCGATCTCCATTGTCTTCTCGCCGGTGACCTTTACCGATTCGAGGGTGCTGTTCATGTCGGGAAGATCGCGCAGGATACCGGTTTCTCCCAGTGCAGATTCGGGCAGGCTGGTGGAGGCGCGCTTGATGTACTTGTTCTCGCGGTCGAAGTATATATAGGTTACAAGGCCGTCGCTGACCACGGTGACGCCTAGCGGTCCGTTCTGCGATTCGATGCGCATCAGGTCCGGCCGCTTTACTGCGATCGACGTGGTCATCTCAATGCGGTTGTTGATCGCGCCGCTGGTTTCCACAAAGCTGAAGGAATGCACTTCGTAGGCGGGGTATTTCCGCAGGGCGCGCGCCGCGTTGTCCAGCAGGGCCCGCGCATCGGGCTCCTGCGCCCAGGCGAGCGCGGCGATAAACAGCAGAGAAAATCGTGTCAAGGCAGCAGCGTCAGCTTCGTTTTTCCTAGCGGACCCTCGTAGATAAGCTCAAGCTTGTGGATGTTCTTGGTCCGGCCGCGGTAGGGGAAATACAGCAAACCGGAGCGGGGAAGCGTCTGCTGGCCCTCGGCCAGGGACGCGTTCTGGATGCGGGCCTCAATGGCCTCCTCATCCTTGATTTCACGGATAGTGGGAGCGCCGGTGGGCGCGGTGCGGTCATTGCCGTCGCCTGGAAACTGGCTGGGGGGAGGACGGGGGCCGACGGTCACCTGGCCGTCACCCGCGCCAACTGTCGCCGAACTCGTTAGTTGCGGATGCTGGCTGGGCACTTTGATCGACAGCGCGACCATCCCGGGCAGTTGGGCCGGCAGAGGGTCGCGCTGGCCGTTGACGCGCAGGCCGAAATGGTCGGGCGAGAGCTTTACCGGGCCGCGCGGCCCGAAAAACGCCACCTCCACCACCAGATAATCGGACGCGATGAGCGTCCCGCGCGGAGTGGGGATGGAATGAACCAGGTAGTCGGTGGCCAGGGTGACCGAATCGAGCTGAATGCGAATCGGGTAATCCGCCGCCTTGTTTCTTTGAGCCGGTTGGGCCGCCAGGAATCCGGCAGCGCCCAAAATCAAGGCTAGGCGCATCTTACCCGCCACGGTAGCACAGTTTTGCGGCTTAGCACCCGTCGGAAGGCATTTCATTCAGGAATTCTGCAATATGGCGACTTGGCAGCGGCGCGGAATACTAAGGAAGGCAGCGGCGGTAAGTGATGGAGTTCTGGCCCCTTAAGCCAAAACCCTACCCGACTACTAGGGGGTTCACTTAGTGTTTATTGCACCCAACCCACCTTAACATTGAACAAGATGTCGTGGATCGGTGATCTTCGCTGCCTCTACTGCGACGGGAAGCTTCCGCTGCTGAGGAAAATCACGAGCGGGCAGTTCTGCTCGATCCAGCATCGCAAGCTCTATTGGCAAGAGCAGGAGCGCCTGGGAGTGGAGCGACTCCACCAGACGCACAACACTCTGATGGCCGTCCAGCCCGTGGGGGGCGTGGAACTCATTTTAGGCGAACCTGCTGTAGCCCCGGCCGTTGCAATCGTTGAGGCGGAAGGCCCCCTGGCCTGCGGAATCATCCGAAATTACACGTTGCCGGCGCCGCGCTGGCCGATGGGCGAAGTGCTCGCGGAAGCACCGGAACCGATGGAAATCGCTGGCCGCGTGCGATTGCCGCTGCGTCCAGCGGTGATTCCTCTTATGGATCGCTCGACGGGATTCATGGCGGGCGTGGCGAGGGTTCCCGTGGAGCCGAGAAACGCGCGAGTCATCCGGAAGCCGGAGCCCATCTCCGCCTCGCCGCAGCCGCATCGCGAGGTATCTTCTGGAGCGACGCCGCAGGGCGATGCGTTGTCCGCCGAGACCCTGGAACAGGCACCGCCGGTGGCGGATCTTCTGGCGCTCTCCCATTTTGTGGCAAAAGAGTACGGCTTTGAGCCATCGCGGCGGGAGCCTTGGGCGGCTGCTCCGTTCGCGGTCGTGAGACGGCCTCATCTGCCGCTGGGAAGGGTGGGCGGAGTCCACATGGACCCGGCCAATCCTCCGCTGGGACGCATGCTGCGTCTGGAAATTGAGCGGATTCCGCTGGTGCATGGAACCTGGATCGACAATTTACGCGCGGTGATGGTCCTTGAGACGCCCCGCTATGAATTATCGACTCCGGCGCTGCGTCCACGGCTGAAACTGGCCGCCGGGAGCCGCTATCCGGTGGCAACCCGCGATGTTCCGGTCCCGATGGCGGTTGCGGAGCCCGAAAATCTTCCGGCGGGCAGTCCGGTGGCGATCCCGGAGCGTAAAGCGATGGCGGCCGCAGCGTCGGCCGGGTCCGCGCCAACGGCAGCCGGACTCGTCCCGATGGCCTCGGCCAAGGCGAATGAACCGACTTCACCCCGCACCGCGGCTGGCGTGAACCTGCCACAGCCATTGAAAACGGAGCCGGTGCGCCCCGCCTCGCACCTGGAGCCAATCGAAGTTAGGCCGTCCCAGATGTGGATGCCTCCACCGGCGGCGGAGGAGCCCAAACGCGCTTCCGCGCCGATATCCGCCGAACCTTCTCGTCCCGAGGCTCCGCCGGTGACGGCCATGATCGGCAACCTGTACGGCTTCTGGAAGCAGGCGCCGCGCGATCTGAAGCTGCTGGTGTTCGGCATCCCGATTTTGTTGGGCCTGGCGCTGCATCCTTCCCTCAAGAAGATTCCGTACGCCGCCACGCCGCAGCAGGGCAGCATTCAGCAGACGTTCCAAAGCAAGTTGAACGAGGGGTGGAAAAACGTCCGCCAGAGCATGGTTGATCGCGCGGCGATCGCGCTGGACGAGGATTTTCGCACCGGCCTCGACGATTGGACCAGCCGCGGAGGAACCACCGAATGGGAATTCGACGCCACGGGCTTTGTAAAGCCCGGTCCGCTGGCGTTGTACCGTCCGTCAGTGGATTTGACGGATTACCAGATGCAATTTCTGGGGATGATCGATAAAAAAGCGCTCAGCTGGGTAGTGCGCGCGGCCGATTTTGACGATTACTACGTAGTGAAGCTTGTCATCCAGAAGCCGGGGCCGGTGCCGACGGTGGGCGTGACCCGTTACGCGGTGATTCACGGCGTGGCGCAGGACCGCGCGGATGCAACGGCCTACATCAACGCCCGGGAAGACATGCTGTACCGGGTTCGCATGGACATTCACGGAGACGTGTTCACCCTGACCGTGCAGGGACAAGTGATCGATAGCTGGACTGAACCGCGTTTGCGGAAGGGCGGCGTCGGATTTTTCACCGCGCGCGGGGAGGCCTCGCGCCTGCGTTGGGTGCAAGTGACGCATCAGTACGACATGCTCGGACGGCTTTGCGCTTACCTGGCACCATATAACATTCCATCCACGAACGGAGGTTGGCAACCATGAGCGGACTTAAGAACGGAACAACGGCGCGGACCGGGGGCAAGGCGGTATCGCCTGCACTGGCCAAGTCGGTATCCCTGCACCTGGAGGGCAAGCGCAAGGAAGCGTTGCGCGAGCTGAACACAGCCATTGAGAATGGCGAGGACACTCCAGAGGTGCTGGCCGCCAAGGGCCACATCCAGTTCGAGCTGGAGCAGTTCGACGACGCCATCAAGACGTATGAGCGTCTGCTGGCCTCGGCGCCCAAGCATCCGACGGCGAACTTTAACCTGGCCATCTGCTGCGAGAAGCTGGGCCGCTGGCAGGATGCCACCGACGCGTTCGCACGGGCGTTGGAAGTGGATCCGTCGCGAGAGGAAGCGCAGCTCGGACTGGGCATCTGCCTGCTGCATCAGGAAAAGCCGGAGCCGGCCATCGAATGCTTCGACAAGGTGCTGCAAAAGCAGCCGGCCCACGAGACGGCTCTGTTCGGCAAAGCGGTTTCGCTGCAACTGCTCTGGAAGTTTGACGAAGCGACGGCGCTGTACACCAAGATTCTAGAAAAGAATCCGCAATCGGAAGAGTGCCTGGTGAACATGATCACCATCGGCATGGCGCGCAAGGATCACGACCTGATCCAGCAATATTCCGAGCGTCTGCTGACGATGCGGCCGTTCTCGCAAGCCGCGCTTGAAGGCCTGGCAACCTGCGCCTTCCATCGCAACGACTACGAAGCGGCGGCGAAGTTCTGCTCGAAGCTGGTGGAGTTCACGCCGGATCATTTCGAGCGCTGGTTCAACCTGGGTGTCGCCGAGCAGAAGTGCGGACGCCTGGAGCAGGCCGCCAAAGCCTACGGCGAGGCCGTGCGCGTGCGTCCGGACGCCAAGCAGGCTCATGTGAACCTGGGTATCGTCCGCCAGGAACTGGGCGAGTTGAAGCAGGCGCGCGAGTCGTACGAAAAAGCGTTGCAGATCGCGCCCGATCTGGCTGACGTGATTTACAATTTAGCCAGCGTTTTAGAGCAGCAGGGCGAAAAGGAAGACGCGGAGCGGCTTTATGTGAAGCTGCTAAGCCGCAATCCGGAATGGGAAGACGCCTGGTTCCGATTGGGCTATCTGCGGCTGCAGCGCGGCGACCATCGCGCTGCGGCGGAAGCCTTCCAGGCCTGTGTGCGCAAGCGCGCCGGATGGCCGGAAGCGCAGTTGAATCTAGGCCTGGCGTATTGGAACGTCGGCGATCACGACGGCGCGGCGAAGGCGTTTGAGAGCGTTCTCGAAGCCGACCCAACGTCGATCGACGCACTGCGCGGCCTGGCGGCTTTGGCCGTCGAGCGCGAGGATGTCGAAAAGGCTCTGGACCTGCAAGCCAAGCTGATCGAAGCGGGCGAGCGCACGCCGGAGTTGTTCTACAACACCGGCCTGCTGCTGCAAAAAGCGGGCCAGCACGAAGACGCCATCCGCCTGTATCAGGAAGCGCTGACGGAGCGTCCGAACTTCGCCGAAGCGCTGCTGAATCTGGGCCACGCGCTGAAGGCTCAGGGCAACGTCGAAGAGGCGCGCAGTTACTGGAAGCAGGCTCTGGAGCAAAAGCCGGAACTGGCGACCGGCTACTTCGAGGCGTAAAAGCGACGCACAAAAATGGGACAGACCGCTCTGTCCACTGTCTGGGGCTTCGGTCCCGGGAAAGTTTGCGCAGGGGGACAGAGTCTGTCCCCTTTTTTGTGCCCATTTTTGCACCTGAAAGGTCCCTTTTTGCCCCCTTTGACTTTGCCAAAAACGTTTGACATAATGCCAGACGTGTTTGGGGGAGTCTCCAAGTGAAGAAGCTCTTTGTAGGGAACCTGCCGTATGCCGCCAATGAGACGGACGTCCAGAATTTCTTCTCGGGATACGGCATTCAGGTGGACACGGTGACCGTGATGCGGGACCGGTTCACGGGCCAGGCGCGAGGCTTCGGCTTCGTCGAAATCAACGACGACGCGGTCGCGCAGCAAGCGGTGGACAATTGCCACGGCAAGGACCTGATGGGCCGCGTCGTGGTGGTGAATGAGGCTCGGCCGATGGCGCCGAGAGAAGGCGGCGACCGGGGACCGCGCGGGCCGCGATAGGTGACCCGGCCTTTCGCAGGTCACCGAATGCATCGATCTCGTGACCTGGCCAATCAGCGCACGCTGGATCTTCGCGGGTCATCTTTTCCCCAGCTTCCGGTCGAAGAAGCTGTCGGCGGCGTGCATCGCCTTGGACCAGTCTTTTACGCGCAGAAAGTCGTGGATTTCGTCGGGGAAAATTAGTTCTTCGAACTCGGTGTTTTGATTGCGGAGCGCTTCGACTAACGTGATGGTCTGGGAAAAATTCACGTTGCGGTCGTCGTCGCCATGGATCAGTAACACTGGCGACTTCCAGCCCTTTACCGTCGCCATGGGCGATGCTTCGAAGGCGATGCGGGCCTGTTCGCGCTGCTTATCTGGATCAAGCGTGGGATTGGCTACGCTGCCTCCGCGCGCGGACCAGTCGTGGACGCCGTGCAGATCCACGCCCGCAGCGAACAAGTCGCTGGAGCGCGATAGCGCCATCGCGGTGAGGTAGCCGCCGTAGGATCCGCCCCACACGCCGATGCGCTTGGCGTCGACGTCGGCGCGCGCGGCCATATATAAACCTGCGCCCATGACGTCGTTATACTCGCTGCCTCCGGAAGCGCCGTAATTCAGCGCTTCACGGAAGTTTAAGCCGTAGCCGATGCCGCTGCGGTAATTCACGCTCAGCACGACGTAGCCTTTACTCGCCAGATACTGATTCATACCGTACGTGTTCGAGTAGTAATACATGTAGTGCCAGCCAAGCAGCATCTGGCGGCGCGATCCTCCGTGGAAGAAAATCACCGCCGGATGCTTGCCCGCGGCTTTGGGGAGAAAAAGCTGGCCGTGGATCGGCATGCCGTCGGAGCCGGGAAAGATTACCTGCTGCGGTACGACTTCGTCGTTCACCGGAAAATCGGCGGGGATCGCATCCGGCGCGAGGT
>Ga0075030_100001369_pt1 | contig 21916 bp, 18 predicted proteins | sample LitLauG_LLR_2012_FD_71393 | JGI IMG/M metagenome (GOLD analysis project Ga0075030, IMG submission 71393) | Freshwater sediment microbial communities from Pennsylvania, USA - Little Laurel Run_MetaG_LLR_2012 | ecosystem: Environmental > Aquatic > Freshwater > Creek > Sediment | place: USA...
TTGCCGCACTGGTGCGGCTTCCGGCTTGGGCAGCGCCTCCCACTCCAAGGCGGTGTGTGCGTCCGGGGCGGTACCGGCCGCGATGCCGGCAAGGAATCGCTCGAGCACGGCCAGCCGCTCGTGGTCAGCGGTCCAGGCGTCCAGGCGCGCGCCCAGCGACTGCAGCCCCGCGCTTACCGCCTGGGCAGTGCCGCTGGCGGCGAGCCATGCAGGCAGCCGCGCCAGGTTCACGGCCAATTCGTCACGGCGCTGGCGCCATTGGGCGAGGGCCGCCGCTTCCGGCCACCCGGTCGTGCGGATCTGCCCGCTCAGCGTGTCGTGGGCTGCAGCCAGGGCCTGCAAGGTCCGCTGCGCCTGCGCCTCTTCCAGGATTCGCGCATTGGCCTGCGCCAGCAGATCGCGGCAATCCCGGAAACCGTCCGGTGATCCGGGCTCCGCGGGGGCGGTTCCAGCAGCATCACCCTGCGATGCGCCGCCGGCGATTGCCTTCCAGCCGCGCTCGACCTCCAGGAGGTGCGATACGGACAAGGGCGCGTGCTCGAGCAGTCTGCGCAGGTCCTGCGCGATGCGCGCCGCATGCTCGGCGCGCTGCTGGCCCTCGCGGCGCGCGCGCAGCAAGTCGGAACAATGGCGATAGACACCCTTGTCGCGGTTCTTGCTGGCGCGGGCGATGGACTCGAGCGTGGCGCTATCGACGACGCGCTGGGCCGCGGCGAGGCGGACTTCGGCAAAACGGCCATCACTCGCAATTAGCGCGAAATTTGCGTCGCCTTCCACCTGATCGAGCCAGGTGAGTGCCACCGACTTGTCCGCGCCATGGCTGATGGCTGCTGTCCAAATGCCCGGCGCATCGCCGGGCAGCGGTGACTGCAGGCTGGCGCCGAGCGCGCGACCCAACGCGGCTTCACGGCGCCCGCGCTCGGCGTCGTCCATCGTGCCGTTGAGGGCTTCGCGCAATGCCGCGGTATCGGCGGGCGGCGCGGCAGGCGGCGTGATCCGTCGGGTTGCTGCGCGCGCCGGAGCGGGGGGCGGCGGCTTGCGCAGCAGACTGTTGAGCCAGTTCATCGTCGGTTTCGTATACGTTTGGAATCGGGGTGCAGGTTCAAATCGGCGTCAGAGCGCAGCATCGTACCGGTTAATACCCAGCGCTGCGCTGCAGTCCGACGCCCCGCGCGCTCCCCCGCAAGTCAAACGCACGGCTCCAGCCGGATCACGGTTGGGCGTGCTTGCGGGGCGAGCGGCGCCCTGTCCGCGCTGGGAGGCGGACGATGGCCTCCCTTCCCGGGCTCGTCATCGGCAGAACCAACCGGCGGCGTGCGCCCGGACGGGCTAGCGCGGAGGGATGGACCTTTCCAAGGCCTGCTGGCACGAAAGGCAGCGCGTGCTCGCGGGCTCGGCCCTCATGCGTGCGGCCGGAATTGGCTGGCCGCAGTCCGTGCAAATGCCGTAGCTGCCGGCCGCTATCCGGTGCAGGGCTGTCTCAAGTTGCAGGGCCTCCCGAAGCAGGATCAGTTCGGCGGGCTCCATGACCCCGGCCAGCGCGGCGTCACCGGCCCGCTCGCCCGCATCAATTACGTCATGGCTTGCGCCGTGCAGGGCCAATGCGTCGAGCGACGCATGGTTACGGGCGATCTCGAGGCGCAACTCGTCCAGCCGCCGCCAAATCTGCTGCCGGACCGCGTCGGTACCGGATTCGCTGTTCATGGCATTTCCTTCTGGTTGAGGCAACGCTACACCAGCGCAGCCAAGCTGGCTTGACAGGGCGCAATCCGGGCCTAGATATGCATCGGTGGCCGGTTATGGCGTACGCTGTTTTGCGGGGCGGTGCCTGCAGCCGATCAGCGGCATGGCGCGAAACAGCGAGTAAAGTTTTCCGGGGATCGTCCGCAGGGTCATCCGGCGAGAGCCCGGCGCATCATCCGTTGCACCTCCCGTACATCGGACTCAAGTTTTCCGAATTCCGGATTTCCCTCTGGCGCACTGCATCCGGGAGCGTTCGGTAGCGCACCCCCGCGCGCTGACGCAAGCGATATCGAAAATCTTTATAGATTGAAAGGACTCCCGCATAGTAAGGAGTCAAGGCCGTGTCCATCCCAACAACGCGCGTTATAAATGGCCAACTGAATCGGTGGCCCGAACGCACGCGATTCCAACCAGGAAATACTCATGGTTATTTTCCAGCTTGCCGACCTCGGGTGGGCGTTTTGCCAAAGGGCCTCGTGGCATGCCGCGGCGGCAACGCCGGTGCCGCTTTTCCGGCCCACTTTGCGGATTCAGGTTGCGGAATCGCGCCGTAGCATGCCCGGTCGAGGATTGCCTGCCATCGGGGCCGGCACCCGGCAATCGATTGGCCGTCGCAGTCGCCGCGTCTGTCCTGCCTGCAGGCGCGCCGCTGCGCAAAACGAGCACAACCCATGTTGGCAAGCGCAAACCTTGGCCCTGCGCCAGGTACCGGTCTCATGCTAGGCACGCTCGCCAATCTGGGGCGGGCGGCGCGGCGCGCCCTGAATCCGGAGCGCGCGGCCTCCGGCGCCGGTGCACCGGTCCCGGATGGGCAGGGCAACTGGTACAGCCGGGAAGAAGCCATCATGGGTACGGCGATCCGCGTGGAACTGTGGCACGAGGATGCTGCGGCAGCCCAGGCGGCCATGGCCGCGGTGATGGAGCAGATGCATCACGTCGACCGCACCATGAGCCCCCACAAGCCGGACTCGGAACTGTCGCGGATCAACGGCGGCGCTGCGCGTCAGGGTGTGCCGGTAAGCGCCGAGATGTTCAACCTGCTGCAGCGCGCGCTGGAATTCTCGCGCCTGTCGGAGGGTGCCTTCGACATCACGTTCGCCAGCGCCGGACATCTGTACGACTACCGCGAGCGGACCCGTCCGACGCAGCAGGCACTGGCTGCGGCGCGCGCCGCCATCGGTTACGACGGACTGCTGCTCGATGCGCCGTCGCAGACGGTGCGTTTCGCGCGCAGCGGGATGCGCATCGACCTGGGCGGATTCGCCAAGGGCTACGCGGTCGATCGCGGCGCCGCCATCCTGCGCAGCCGCGGGGTGCGCAATGCCATCGTCACCGCGGGCGGCGACAGCCACATCGTGGGCGACCGGCGCGGCCGGCCCTGGACCATCGGCGTGCGCGATCCGCGGCGGCCGGGGGAATTGGCCGCGGTGCTGCCGCTCGCGGACGTGGCGATGTCCACCTCCGGCGACTATGAACGGTATTTCGAAGAGGATGGGGTGCGTTACCACCACGTCCTCGATCCGCGCACCGGTGCATCGGCCCGCGGCGTGCACAGCGTGACCATCATCGCGGCCGATGGCCTGACCACGGAAGCCCTGTCGAAGAGCGTCTTCGTCATGGGTGTTGACAAGGGCATGCGCCTCATCGAATCGCGCAAGGGCGTCGATGCGGTTGTCGTGGATGCGCAGGGCGTCCTGCATTACTCGAGTGGACTGCGCCAGGGCGCACAGCTTCAGGGAGCTAGCAAATGAAACGTACCCCAAGCACAGCTTTGCCGCACGATGGCGCACGCCGCGCCGGTCAACGACAGGTTTCCCATCCGGCCGTGCCGGGGCGGCCAGCCGCCGCCGCGCACCCCCGGGCGCTCGCAGCGCGGGCTTGCGCGCTGCTGGCGGGCGTGGTTTTGGCGGGCTGCAGCGGCAGCGATACCACCACGGTTTCGGGCGACGTGCCCGTGGCCTACGTAAAGCGCGCCAATACGGTCAGGCTCGATCCGCTGACCGCCGCGAGCTTCCAGGCCGGCGGCGACCTGATCATCCGCGATACTTCCTCGCCCAGCGCGCCGGAGCATAACGTCACGGCCGCCTTCACCCAGGGCGCGGGCGACGTGGCCGACCCCGAGGCCTCCTACGACGGCAAGAAGCTGGTCTTCGCCATGAACTGCCCGTCGTCCAACACGGCCACCATTGGCGGCGTGAAGGCCTGCACCGACCACTGGAACATCTGGGAATACGACATGACGACCGGTGGCGCCGCCGCCGGCACCTTCCGCCGCATCACGAGCAGCTCCAGCTATGACGACGTCGGGCCCGCTTACCTGCCCAATGGCCGGGGCTTTGTCTTTTCATCGAACCGCCAGAAGACTTCGTCGGCGAAGCAGGCGCTGGGACAGTCCTATACGGCCCTGGACGAGTACGAGCGCCAGCCCGTGTTCAACCTGCACACGATGGACATCAACGGCAGCGATCAATCGATCACGCAGATTTCCTTCAACCAGAGCCACGACCGCAACCCGGTGGTGCGTCCCAACGGCGACATCATGTTCTCGCGCTGGGAACACGTTGCCGACCGCAACCGCTTCTCGATCTTCACCGTCAAGCCCGATGGCACGAACATGTTCGTACTCTACGGTGCGCATGCCGACGGCAACAGCTTCCTGCACCCGCGCGACATGGACCCGTCGGGCAAGTACGCCGGCTTCGTGGCCTCGGACCTGATGCCGCTGGACCGCACCAATGCCGGCGGCGCGCTCATGTTCATCGACGCCGCCAACTATTCCGACCAGAACGTCCCCGCCAACAACACGGTGCCCACCACCGGCGGCCAGACCTCGGTCACCGCGCAGGCCCTGAACTACGGCATGGGCATTTCCCCGTACGGACGTGTCACCACGCCGTATCCCTTGTGGGACGGCACCAACCGCGTCCTGGTCTCGTACACGCCCTGCGAGGTCACCAAATATGGCGTCGTGGTCGCCTGCTCGACGCTCACGGCCGCCGAAGTTGCGCGGCTGAGCACCACCAACCGCCTCAAGACCGATGTTGCCAGCGACTACCTGCAGGACAATGTTCCGCCATCGTATGCGGTGTACATGTTCGATCCGTCCAATCAGACCTGGCTGCCGGTTGCCACCCCGCCGGCGGGCTATATCTACACCGACCCCATACCGCTGCAGGCGCGCACCGAGCCTACTTCCCTGCCTCCGACCAGCGTCGACGCCACCCTGGCCGCGCAGGGTCTGGCGCAAATAGAAGTTGTCAGCGCCTACGACACCGACCCGCTCAACCGCATGGGGGCTGATGAGTCGATGCCCCTGCCCAATGGGGTGATTTCCCCTGCCGATCTGCTCAGCGGCTGTCCGAAAGTCATCAAAACAATCAAGCCGGCCGATCCGCTCGACACGCGCCCGCAGGTGGCCGATCTCGTGAGCATGAAGGATCCGGCCAATCTGGCGTACAAGTGCGCCCCCGCGCGTTTCGTGCGCGTGGTCCGCGCCATAGCGCCACCGTCGAGCGCAACCGGCGAGCGCCAGGCCATCGGCAACACCAATTTCGAGCAGAACCAGATCCTGGGCTATGCGGTCGTCGAGCCCGATGGCTCGTTCAAGATCAACATCCCGGCCGATACTCCGGTGGGATTTTCCATCGTCGATTCCCAGGGCCGGGCGTTCCAGGTGCACACCAACTGGATCCAGGCGCGGCCCGGGGAAAAGCGCACCTGTGACGGATGCCACAGTCCACGCCGCGGCGCGGCCATCAACACGGGCACCGTCGTCAACACCATACCCACCAGCTTGACACCGGCGCTGGCCACGCAACACCAGGCCGGCGAGACCATGGCCGCCACGCGCACGCGCCTGAACCCGGCGCTGCTCGCCCTGGTTCCCGATCCGGTTTACGCGGACGTATGGGCAAATCCGGCCAACCCCAGTCTTTACGTGCGCCCCTCCATCGACCTCCGGTACCAGAACAAACCGGTCGCCAACCTGAGCACGGCCCCGCCCATCAACGGCGTGATCAACTATCCGGACCATATCCAGCCGCTCTGGGACCTGGGTCGTCCCGGCGGCGCCTGCTCAAGCTGCCATTCCGCCGCCGACACCCTCTTGGACCTGAGCGCCACGGTGGCCGGAACCGGTCGGCTGACCTCCTATGAAAGCCTGACCATGGGCGCCCCGGTCATCGTGAACGGTCAGCCGGTCTTTCAGATACAGGACGGCGTCAATGTCGTCGAGCGCCAGCCGGCCCTGGTCGAGACCATGGCCAGCGAAAGCGAAATCGTGGGCCTGGCGCGCAAGAGCCGACTGTCGGAAATTCTTTTCGGGCAGACGGTCATGTCCAGCGCCGCCACGCAGGCCCTGTACCCGACGCCAACACCGGACCACAGCACCATGCTGAATCTGGCCGAGAAGCGGCTGGTCGCCGAGTGGATAGACCTGGGCGGCAAGTACTACAACGACCCGTTTGCGGGTGGCGTCCAGCAGGTATACAAGCTTACGACCGACAACTTCCAGAGCTCGGGTGTTTACAAGATAATCCAGGACACCTGCTCAACCGGCTGTCACCTGCCGCGCGGCAGCAACACCACCGCACCGGCCGGCACCTCATTCGTGGAGAACAAGTTCGTGTTGACGGGCGACCTCCAAGGCGACTTCAACAACACGCTGACTATGATCAGCAACGTCTGCTCCCCGCCCGGCAATTACCTGCTGAGCAAGCCCGCGACCGCGCCGCACCCCACCGGGGCGGTGATTCCGGGTACCACGACACCGGCCCCGGCCGTGCTTCCGGTAGGCAGTCCCAACTACAATACGATTGCCGCATGGATACAATCGGGGTGTTGATTTGATCGCACGAATGCGCCATGTACACCTGCGTAACGCCCTTCGCGCCTTTTTGGCTGTGGCTGTCCTGGCCGCGGGGCTTGGCGCCTGCGGCGGCTCGGGAAACGGCAATCCGCTCGATAACCCGCCGCTGGTGAACAATCCGGCCGGTGCTGCGGGTCAGTCCGCACTGTCGTTTGCCTATTTCCAGCGTTGCATCAACCCGGTCTTCCTGGAACCCCTGTCCATCACGCTCAACGGCGTTACCTCCACCAACAGCTGCTCCAACGCCGGCTGCCATGCCTATGCCACGGGGTCGGGAGGCGCCTTTCGCGTTTTCCCGGGGGCCAATACGCCGCTGGAAATGGCGGTTCCGGCCACCGCAGGCACGGCCGCCGTGGCGGGCACCGCGCCGGATGCGATTCGCCTTTCCGACATGTACAAGAACTTCATTTCGGCGCAGGGGGAAGTCATCATCAACGCGCCGACCCAGAGCCTGCTCGTTGAAAAGCCCCTGCTGCTCAACGTGCAGCACGGCGGGGGCCGCATTTTTGCCGCGATCTCGGATGCCAATGTAGCGCTCTTTGAATACTGGATCAGCCATCCCACCCCGGCGGGTACCGGAGAATTCGACACCAGTAGCTACGGCCAGTATTTCGCGCCGGTCAACGGCCGCCCCGACCCCAACGCCGGCGCCTGCCTGACCCAATGAGCGCCCGCCTTTGACCTCCATCGACCCGCTGACCGATCCGGGATGCACCGTGCCTGGCCCAGTCGCCCCGCGGGCGCGGCCGGCTGGCGGCCAGGGTTCCGCGCGCGTTTTTGCGGCCGTGCTGCATCTGGCCGCAGCGGTGCTGTGCGTGTCGGCGCAGGCCCAGGCGCCGGCGGCCCCTGCGGGCGCGGCCGGCGCGCCACCGCAGTCGGCCCTTGCCGCCGTGCCTGCCGAGAAACCGCGAACGGCGCTGGCGGACGAGGGGCCGCGCGTGCAGATCACGGATCCGTATATCGAACTGCATACCGGACCCGGGCGCGGTTTCCCGGTATTTCACGTGGCGCAGCGCGGCGACTGGATCGAATTGCGGTCCCGCCATACCGACTGGTTTCGCGTGCGCACCGATGCCGGCAAGGTCGGATGGGTGGATCGCGCGCAGCTTTCGACGACGCTTTCCGAGTCCGGCGGCCTCACCAGTTTCCGCGACGTGGTGCTCGATGACTACCTGCACCGGCGCGCGGAGTTCGGCGGCGGCTGGGGACACTTCAGCGGGTCGTCGATGTTCAAGCTCTGGGGTACCTACAATCTCAACGATGTTTTTGCCATGGAACTGAGCGCCGGACAGGTGCAGGGCTTGTATTCGGGAACCAGCTTCTGGCAGCTCGACATCCTCGCGGAACCTTGGGCCGACCGGCGCCTCTCGCCGTTCTTCGGCATCGGGGTGGGCAAGATCAATAACATTCCCAATGCCAGTCTCGTAAGCGACATATCCAACAATGCCAAGCTGGCCAACGCGACCGTTGGCGCGCGCTATCACCTCACGGATCGGCTGATCGCGCGCATCGACTGGACCGAATACACCGCCTTTGTCTCTTCGGGCCAGACCGACCAATACCACGCGCTGGCCATTGGACTGGCGTTCTTTTTCTGATTCCCCACGGGCGACCCATGCGACCACACTCCTACCTGCTGCCACTGCTCACCGCCTGCGCCTTGCTCGCCGCGCCGTTGGGGCGCGCTGCCGATGGCGTTACGGGAAATTCCGCGGATCCCCAGCCGGCCAACGAGCAGGTGGTGACCCCCGAGCTCGACCGGCGCGACGTTCGCGTAACCCATATCCCCTCCAATGATTTCGAGGCGGGGCTGTTCACCGGCGTCTACAACTCGGAAAACTTCGGCGCCAACGCCGTCGGCGGGGTGCGCCTGGGTTACCACATCACCGAAGACGTGTTCGTCGAGGCCGTCTATGGGCAGAGCAAGGTTTCGGACAACACCTTCCGCGACATACTCCCCGGCGGGATCTTCCCCGCGCCATCGGTGACCCTGCGGTATTACGACCTCTCCGCCGGGTACAACATCTTTCCCGGAGAGATATTCCTGGGCCGCAAGTACGCGCGGGTGTCGGCGTTCTACGTCATCGCCGGCCTGGGCGTCACCAAATTCAACAACACCAGCCACCAGACGGTCAATGCCGGAGCGGGCATGCGGGTGTTCCTTGCCAACTGGGTCGCCGTGCAGGCGGATGTACGTGATCACCTCTACTCGGTCGACCTTCTGGGCACCAAGCGCGATACGAACAACCTCGAGGCGACCGTTGGCGCCACGTTCTTCTTCTGATGGTAGACCAGAATGCTCAAATCGTTGAGGCTCAGGGTGAACGCCGGCGCAATGGTCCTGTCGCTTGCCGCCGCCGTTCTGTCCGCCCCGGCCACCGCCGCCACCATTTCGCAGCCGGCACCGGACTTCACCCTGCCCAGCGCGGCCGGGCCGAATCTGCGCCTGCAGGAGCAGCGCGGGCGCGTGGTCATGCTCAATTTCTGGGCCACATGGTGCGGACCCTGCAAGCGCGAGATGCCGCAGCTCAACCGCCTTTACACCAAATACCGCGCTTCGGGCTTCGTCCTCATGGGCGTCAACGTCGACGAGGATCCGGTCAATGCCATCGGCGTGTCCACGCGGCTGGGCGTACAGTTCCCGGTCGTTTTTGACAGCGCCAAGAAGGTGAGCAAGCTCTACGAGCTCGGTACCATGCCCTCTACGGTGCTCATCGATCGCGATGGTCATGTCCGGTATATCCACAAGGGGTACAAGGACGGTTTTGAGGATATGTACGACGAACAGATAGCGGAGCTGCTGCGCGAATGAACGCCCACAGCGTGGATTTGGAAGCCGCGGTTGCCTCGCCGATGGCGCGGGGTGCCGGCCTGCACGGCACCCGGCCGTTGCGGCCATATGGCCGCGGGCTTGCCGCCCTGCTGGTCGCCGCACTGTTGCCGCTTGGCGGATGCAGCATAGAACCCTGGGTCAAGCCGTACGATCGCGAACGCCTGGCCGACCCCATCATGAAGCCGGCGCGCGACACGCTCGCCGAGAAGCATCATGAACATATCTACGACGTGCGCGAAGGCGCGCGGGGCGCCACGGGTGTTCAGGGAGGCGGTTGTGGCTGCAATTGATCCGGCCGCCCGGACCGCTGCCCGCCTGCGCTACGCCGTGCCGGGCGCATTGCGCACGGCGATGGGGCTTGCTTCGCGACTGGCGGGCTTGCTCGGCGGCCTGCTTGCCACCGGGCACGCCGCAGCCGCGGACCTTCCCGAAGACCGCGCAGACCTCATGTACCACTCCTATACCGGCGGTGGGGTTACGGCCACGGGTCCGGCACTGCTGGTGCGAAAGAGCATTGACGATGCGTTTTCACTGTCGGCCTCCTATTACGTCGATTCCGTGAGCAACGCCTCCATCGATGTGGTGACCACCGCCAGCCCCTACCACGAGCGCCGCACGGAACGCGCTGCCGGCCTTGACTACGTCTACCACGATGCCCTGATCAGCGTGGCAGGCAGCAACTCCAAGGAGCCCGACTACACGGCCGACAGCGCCAGCCTCGATGTTGCGCAGGACGTCTTTGGCGGGATGACCACGGTGAACCTGGGGTATTCGCGCGGCTGGGACACGGTGGGCAAGCATGGAGATCCTGCCTTCTCCGATACGGCCAACCACTGGCAGTACCGCGCCGGCCTCACGCAGATCCTCACCCCGCGCTGGCTCGCCAGCGCCAACCTCGAGGTGGTTTCCGATGCAGGTTACCTGGGCAGCCCCTATCGGGCCGCGCGCGTCTTCGGCGCAGCCGTTCCCGAGACGGATCCGCGCACCCGCTCGAGCCGCGCGCTGGCGGTTCGTGCCGTCGGCAGCATCGGCACCGACAGCGCCGTGCGCGCGTCCTACCGCTACTTCTGGGATACCTGGGACATTCGCGCCAACACGGTCGAGGTGGGCTACAGCCAGTACCTGCAACAGCAGCGCTGGCTCGTCGACGGCTATGCGCGCTACTACAAGCAGTCGCACGCCTCGTTCTACAGCAACAATTTCACCACCCAGTTAACCTATATGTCCCGCAATCGCCAGCTCAGCACCTTCGATAGCGTGGGGCTGGGGGTAAAGGGCACGTATTCTGCGCTCAAGGTAGCGGCGCACTATGAAATCAAGCTCAATGGCGCCCTGGAGCGCCTGCGGTTCCAGTACAGCGACTTCACCGATATCCGTACCGGCAGGGATTACTCCTTCGATGCCACCGTGCTCGAGTTGTATGTGTCGGCAACTTTTTGAAGAAGGAGGCGGCGTGAACAATCGACGCTGCAATACCATTTCCACGCGGCCGGGTTCGCAGGCTGTAGCGGACCGAACCGCCCATCCGTCATTCCATTTCCTGGCGCACCTGCCGCTGGCCATGGTGCTGCTTGTCATCCTTACTCTGCTATTGGGCGGCCCGGCCCGCGCCGGCGCCGCCGCAGCTGCACCCGCCACGGCGGCAACCGCGTCTGCACCCGCACCCGCACCCGCGGCCACGGCACCGGCCGCGCCTGACGGCACAGCCGTGGTGGCCCCGGTGGCTGCGCCCGGCGCCGCGCCTGCTTCCCCGGCGCCCGCGGCGACGCTCGACGGGCGCATACAGGACATCAAGACCGAGGCGCTGGAACTCAACCGCGACCTTATGGTTCTCGAGGAGGAACTGCTTTTCCCGGCCAATACGCAGGTTGCGGTATTCGTGTCGCTCGACGTGGGCAAGCTTTTCGGGCTCGATTCCGTGCAGGTCAAGCTCGACGACAAGGAAGTTGCCAATTACCTGTACACGCCCGCCGAAGTTGAATCCCTGCATCGCGGCGGCGTCCAGCGGCTCTACCTGGGAAACCTGCGCTCCGGACAGCACGAACTCGTCGCATTCTTCGTTGGCAAGGGTCCGCACGAGCGCGACTACCGGCGTGCCACAACCGTGAAGTTCGACAAGGGTGCAGATCCGAAGTACATCGAGCTTCAGATCAAGGATTCCACGGGAAAGCTCCAGCCCGAGTTTTCCGTCAAGGTCTGGCAGTAGTTGCCGATGCACGTGCGCATTCCCCCGCACCCTGCCGGGTCTGCCCGGCGGGGATTGCCGGCCGCGGCGGGTGTTGCCGCGCGCCTTGCGGCGTTGCTCGCGGCTTTGGCCCTGTGGCTCCCGGCCGGCAGCGCAACCGCGGCCCCCGCGTTGGCGGATCAGCGCCATGAGGTGCGCGATCCCTATTACGGCGTGAGTCTTTACGACTATTTCCAGGAACACTACTTCTCGTCGCTGGCCGACCTCATGGTTGCGCGGCACTTCGAGCGGCTTTCCCATTCCGCCGACGAAGCCGAGGTCCTGCGCGGCGGACTGCTGCTCTCCTATGGCCTGGATCGCGAAGCCACCGAAATCTTCACGCGCCTCGCCGATGCCGGGGCATCGGCGCCGGTCCGCGATCGGGCGTGGTTTTACCTGGCCAAGATCCGTTACCAGAAGGGCATGTGGGGCGAGGCCGAAGCGGCGTTGGCGCGTGTGCGCGACAGCCTTCCCTCCGGCCTGGAGGAGGACCGAATCCTTCTTCAGGCCAATCTGTTGATGCTGCGCGGCGCTTATGGGCCGGCGGCAGCACTGCTCAAGCCGCGCGCCGACGCCGAGCTCGCCTCGATTTACGAGCGCTTCAATCTCGGCGTCGCGCTGGTGCGCAGCGGAGCAGTGGCGCGCGGCAGCCAGATACTCGACGAAATCGGCGTCGAACCCGCCGACACGGAGGAACTGCGCAACGTGCGCGACAAGGCCAACGTGGCGCTGGGTTTTGCGGCCATCCAGAACAAGGACCCCGAGCGGGCCCGCGTGTATCTGTCGCGCGTGCGCCTTACCGGCATCATGGCCAGCCGTGCGCTGCTGGGGTTCGGCTGGGCCGCCGACCAGATGATCGATCCCAAGACCGCCCTGGTCGCCTGGGGCGAGTTGACCGCGCGCGATACGAGCGATCCCGCCGTGCTGGAAGCGCTTCTGGCGGTACCTTATGCCCTGGCGGAGATCGGTGCAAACGCGCCCGCGCTGGAGGGCTATGGCAAGGCGCTGGCTGCCTATGACCAGGCGTACGCCAATATCGACGCGATAATTGCCGTCATTCGATCCGGAAAATTTCTTGACAGCCTCATGGGTGTTAATCCTGGCGAAGAAATGGGTTGGTTCTGGACGATCGATCGCCTGCCCGACCTGCCGCACTCGGGCCATCTGGCCGAGGTGATGGCGCAGCATTCCTTCCAGGAGGCGTTCAAGAATTATCGCGACCTGCGCTTCCTGGCGCGCAACCTGCAAGACTGGGATCAAAAGCTTGGCGCAATGGACGACATGCTGGCCAACCGCCGCCAGGCCTTTGCCCAGCGGCTGCCCCAAAGCATTGCCGGGCAGCGCAATTCAGGGATCGGCCGCCTTGATGCCCGGCGCGACGCTGCGGTGAATGAACTGGGCGCGGCGCAGGGGCAAGCCGACGGATGGGCGCTTGCCGACGCCCGCCAGCAGGCTCTGATTGCCCGCCTCGCGCGCGTGCGCCATAACCTCGAAGTGCTTGACGCAGCGGCTTCGGCCACGGGCGCCGCCGCGGCGGGCCCGGCTGGCGATCCGCCGCTCGATCTCGCCTTGCAGCACGATCGCTACCGGCGCGTTGCCGGAGCCTTGGGGTGGGAACTGGCGCAAAGTTTTCCCATGCGACTATGGCAAGCCAAGAAGTCGCTACAACAACTCAATGAGGCTCTCCAGCAACTGCACGTGCGTGACACCGAGCTCGTTGCGGCGCAGTCCAACGAGCCGCAGCGTTTCGACGCGCTGGCAGCCCGCATCGGTGCGCTGCGCGACCGGGTGGCGGCCATGCAGCCAAGGATCGCGGAGCTGGTGATCCTTCAGCAGCTGGCCGTTCAGGACCTCGCGGTGGCCGAACTTGAACAGCAGCGCGAACGCCTCGCGACCTACAGCAACCAGGCGCGCTTCGCAATTGCGGAGATCTATGACCGGGCAACCATCTCGCGGGAATCGACCCATGCACCTGCGAAATAGAGTAGCCGGGACGATCCCATCGGCATTGCCGATTGCGGTCGTCGATGGTTCGGCGGGTAGCCGCCTGGGGCGCCTATGTGTTGCCGCGGCCATCGCCGGAATCGTCGCTTTGTCGGGCAACCTGACAGGTTGCGCCAGCAAGCACCCGCAGGACGATTCGCCGACCATCAAGGATCTCAATAGCCGAATATTCACGGTTCCGCCGGATCAAGGAGTGGTTGCAAACGACGACGCAACGATTGCGGCCTATCGCGAATACCTGAAAAAGGCGCCTGCCGACGCGCAGCGGCCGGAGGCAATGCGCCGCCTCGGTGATCTGGAAATGGACCGTGCGGACAGCCGACTGGCGGGCGGGGCACCGGAAAAGCTGCCGGTGCCCGCCGATGCCGCAGGCAGTACTGCGGAAAAAAATGCGAAGGCGTCCGGCGGTACCGGCGGCGCAAAGTCGTCCGCTTCCGCGAGTGCGGCGTCCTCCGCTGCCACGGGTTCGCCGGCCGCAAAAGGGGACAAACTGGCACCCAGCGCGGCTCCTCCCGTGGCCAGCGCGCCCGGGGCCGGCAAGGGTGCCATCGCAGCCCCGACCGCCGCCATCGGCGAGGGCACCGCCGACGCGCAGAATTACCGCGGCGCGATCAGCATGTACGTCGAACTACTCAAGAACTTCCCCACCGCGGTCGACAACGACAAGGTTCTTTACCAGCTGGCGCATGCCTACGAACTGAGCGGCGACCTGGAGAATGCACTCAAGGTTCTCAATCGCCTCGTAAAGGAATATCCGCATTCCAGCCTGGTAGACGAATCGCACTTCCGGCGCGGCGAACTCATGTTTGCAATGCACGACTACCGAGGGGCCGAGGGCGCCTATTCCATCATCCTTGCCGCGCCCAATCACACGCCGTATTTCGAGCGCGCCCTCTACATGCACGGATGGACGCTCTACAAGCAGGACCGGCTGGAGGAGGCATTGCAGTCCTTTTTCGGGGTTCTGGATCTCAAGTTGATTGCACGCGAGGCGGACGTCAATCTTGACGTGGTAGCGGGACTGACGAGAGCCGATCGCGAGTTGGTCGAAGACACGCTGCGCGTCGTCAGTCTCTGCCTGGAGAATCTGCAGGGCGCCGATTCGATTCCGCCGTACATGACCTCGGTGCTGCGTCGTGACTATGAATTCCGGATCTACCGCCAACTGGGCGAACTTTATCTGGCGCAGGAGCGCGTCAAGGACGCGGCAGATACCTTCCTTGCGTTTGCAAGGCGGTATCCCCTGCACCCGCAGTCACCTGTGCTGCAGGCGCGCGTTATAGAAATCTACCAGCAGGCGGGCTTCGAGAATCTGGCGCTGGGCGCCAAGCGCGAGTACGTGGACCATTATCGTCTGCGCGGCGCCTTTTACAAGGCCAATCGCGTCGCATGGAAGGAAACGCTGCCGCGCCTCAAGTCTTACCTTGCTGAGCTTTCGCGCCGCGACCACGCGATCGCGCAGAAGAGTCACAAGACCGAGGACTACCAGGCCGCCGCTGTGTGGTACCGGCAATACATCGAAACTTTTCCGAAAGATCCGGAGACGGCCCAGGCAAATTTCCTGCTGGCTGAGCTCCTGTTCGAGGACAGGAAGTTCGGCGAGGCTGCAGTGGAATACGAAAAGACGTCCTACCATTATCTGCCGCACACCAGCAGCGCCGACGCCGGCTATGCGGCCCTCCTTGCCTACGCGGAACAGGAAAAGAGTGCAGCACCTGCAGATCGCGGCAAGATCGTTCACGCGTCGATCGAAAGCGGTCTTCGATTTGCCGATGCCTACCCGGCCGATCCTCGCGGCGGGCCCGTGCTGGCCAATGCTGCCGAACGTCTTTACGCTTTGCACGACCTTGATTGGGCGACGAGTGTTGCTCAGAAGGTGCTCAACCTTGCGCCGCCCGCGGCCGCGGCGCAGCAGAAAACTGCGTGGAAGGTAATAGGGCTTGCAGCCTTTGATGGCGGTGCGTTCGAAAAGGCGGAACGGGCTTACTCCGAACTGGTTGCCAGGACGCCGGCCTCGGACCCGGAGCACGCGGTGCTCGTTGAACGCCTGGCGGCCTCTGTCTACAAGCAGGGGGAAAAATCCCGCGCTGAAGGGAAGCTGCAGGACGCCGTTGCCAATTTCAACCGGGTGGCCGTTGTGGCGCCGCTCTCGCCGGTGCGCGCGGCGGCCCAGTATGACGCCTCGGCCGTTCTCATCGAGATGCGCGACTGGCCTGCCGCGGCCCGTTCGCTGGAGGATTTTCGCCAGCGCTTTCCCGCCAGCCCGCTGGTTGGCGAGGCCGGCGACAAGCTGGCGCTGGTCTACTCCGAAAGCGGCCAGTGGGCGCTGGCGGCCGGCGAGTTCGAGCGGGTCGCCGCGCGCAAGGGCGACGACAAGCTTTCGCGTGCTGCGCTCTGGCAGGCGGCCGAGCTCTATGAAAAGGCGGGCAAGGTGGCGGCCAATGGGATGGCAGGCGCCGCCGCCAGTACTGCGAGCGTCGCCCAGGCCAAGGCCGCGGCTGCGCGCACCTACGAGCGCTACGTGCAGCAGTTTCCGGAACCGCTGGAACCCGCCATCGAGGCGCGCTCGCGCCTGGCGCGCCTGGAAGACGAGCAGGGCAACCCGGCGCGCTCGCTGGCCTGGACGCGCCAGTTGTTGCAGGCCGAGCAGGCGGGCGGGGCAGGGCGCACGGAGCGCACGCGCTACCTGGGCGCCAATGCCGCCCTGCTGCTGGCACAGGGCCCGTATGTCGATTTCCACAAGGTGGCGCTGGTCGAGCCGCTCAAGAAACAGCTGGCGCTCAAGAAGAGCCGGATGGAACTGGTGCTCAAGGCCTATGCCACGGCCGCCGACTACGGCGTCGCCGAGGTTTCCACTGCCGCCACCTACCACACCGCCGAGGTCTACCACGAATTTGGCCAGTCGCTCTTGGCATCCGAGCGGCCCAAGGGGCTCGCCGGCGACGAACTCGAGCAGTACAACGTGCTGCTCGAGGAGCAGTCATTCCCCTTCGAGGAGAAGGCCATTGCCATGCACGAGGCCAACGTGCACCACAGCGCCGAAGGCATCTACGACCAGTGGATCAAGAGCAGCTTCGCGGCGCTGGCGCAGTTGCGCCCGCTACGCTATGGCAAGGCCGAAACCAGCGAGGACACGATCGATGCGATCCGCTGAGCGCGCCCTGGCGAGCCCGTCCGGTGCGGGCCGCGCGGCCCTGGCGCTGCTGCTGTCCGCCCTCATGGCGGCCTGCGCGGACGTTGCCGGCGAGCGCCCCAATGCCCCTGCGACTGATGCAGCCACTGCGCCCAAGGGCGCGGCAACGGCGGCGCCGCAGAAGCCGCCCCTTATCCCGGACCTGGACAACGCGGTGATCGATTCCTTCGAAGGCGGTCTCAAGGCCCTGCACGAGGGACACCTGCCCGAGGCCGAGAAGATCTTCCTGGCGCTGACCAAGGCGCATCCCGACCTGGGCGGCCCCCACGCCAATCTGGGCATCGTCTACCGCCAGAGCGGCCGCCTGGATCCGGCGGTGACGGAGCTCGAACTGGCCGTGAAATGCAATCCCCAGCAACCGGTCTACTGGAACCAGCTGGGTATCGCCTACCGCCAACAGGGTCAGTTTGCCAAGGCGCGAGAGGCCTACGAGCACGCCACCGCCATTGATCCCGGCTATGCGGCTCCTATCCTTAATTTGGGGATACTTTTCGACCTTTATCTCTGGGACAGCAAACGTGCCCTGGAGTTATACGATCGCTACCTGACACTCACGCCCGGCGGCGACGCCAAGGTTGCCAAGTGGGTGGCGGACCTGAAGAACCGCACCCGCGAGGCCAAGGCCGACGGCCGCAAGGAGAAGGAATGAAACCGCACACCCGCATTGCGGAACTCCCCGATCCGCTGAGTCTGCTGCCCTTGCTGGCTCTGTTTTTCTTTTTGGCTTGCGCCGTGCTGCCGGCACGTGCCGACGACAAGGCCGACATGGACCGCACGAAGATCATCGGCAATCGCGAATTGCCCAAGGTGTTGTACATCGTTCCGTGGAAGAAACCGATTCCGGGCGAACTTCCCGGGCGGCCGCTCACGAGCGTGCTCGACGAAACGATGGAACCGCTCGACCGCGACGTGTTCCAGCGGCAGGTCAGGTACGGGGCGCAGGTCGCGCCCCCGGAGGCCAAGCCGGCGCCCGAGAAGAAGTAGGCGCAATCGAGGTGGCGCGGCCGGTCAATGCCGGCGCGCAGGGGCCTGGAGTCGGGGGCCGGAAACTTTTTTGGTATTGGAGATGATTCGATGGATGCATTCGGTACGGTCGTAAAATTCTTCCAGGATTGCGGGTTGTTCATCTACCCCAGCCTGCTCATCATGGCCCTGGGCCTGGCGATCGCCGTCGAGCGCTTCGTCTTCATCACCAAGTCGCGCAGCGAGAACCGCCGGCAATGGGACCAGATCCTGCCCATGCTGCAGGGGGGCAAGCTCAAGGAGGTGTACAGCGCCACGGCCAAGTCCGATGCCGCCATCGGCATGATCGTGCACAACGGCCTGAGCCGCCTGCAGACCACGCGCCGGCGCGAGGACATCGACGCTGCCATGGAAGAGGGCATGATGGAAATCGTCCCGCGCCTGGAGCGCCGCACCCATTACATCGCCACCTTCGCCAACGTCATCACGCTGGTAGGCCTGCTGGGCACCATCAGCGGCCTCATCCACGCCTTCACGGCGGTGGCGCAGGTCAACCCGGCCGAGAAGGCCGAACTGCTGTCGGCCAGTATCTCGGTGGCCATGAACAACACCTTCTTCGCCCTTACCGTGGCCATTCCGTTCCTGCTGATCCACTCCTTCCTCACGGCGCAGACCACGGAAATCGTCGACAGCCTCGAGGCGGCGAAGATCAGCTTCCTCAACCTCATCCAGAGAATCACGGCGGATGGGAAGTCGGCCACCGAAGCGCGCGAGGCGCACTGACCATGCCGATCCGACGCCTGCACAAGAAGCCGGCGGCGCTTGAGATCACCGCGTTCCTGAACCTGATCGTGGTGCTGGTGCCGTTCCTGCTGTCGACGGCCGTGTTTTCCCGCCTCGCGGTGCTGCAGTTGACGCTGCCGGCACAGACCTCGGGCGTGGAAAACCTCAAGGCCGACGACCTGAAGCTCGAGGTGGTGATCCGCCCCGACGCCATCGAGGTCGGCGACCGCAACGGCGGGCTGGTGCAGCGCATTGCCAATACGGCAAGCGGCTACGACTACAAGGCGCTGTCGTCGCTGATGGAACAGATCAAGATGAAGTTCCCCGCCAAGACCGATGCCACCGTCCTGGCCGAGTCCGACACGCCCTATGACGTGCTGGTGCAGATCATGGACGCCGTGCGCGTGGGCCATCTGGTGCAGGGTGCCAACGTGGTCAAGGCCGAACTCTTTCCCGACATTTCCATCGGCGATGCACCCATACGCGTCGGCGCCACCGGCAAGGCGGGATCATGAACCTGACCCCGATGCAGCGCCGCAAGGTCCGCGCGGCGCGCAACCAGCCGCTCGTCGACATGAACCTCGTGTCGCTGATCGACATCTTCACGATACTGATCTTCTTCCTGTTGTCGAACTCCACCGAGGTGGAGACGCTGCCCAATTCCAAGGCCGTGAAGCTGCCCGAGTCCATCGCCGAGAAGTCGCCGCAGGAAGCCGTGGTCGTTGTGGTCAGCGGCGACGAGATCCTCGTACAGGGACGCAAGGTCGCGTCGGTGGCCGAAGTGCTGGCTACCGAGGGCGACATGATCGAACCGCTCAAGGCCGAACTCGACATCCAGGCCAGCCATGCCCTGGTGCGCAAGGAGAACACGCCCGAGAACCAGCCCATCACGATCATGGGCGACAAGGGCATTCCGTACCGGCTGCTGCGCAAGGTGATGATCACCTGCGCCCGCGCCAATTACAGCGAAGTCTCCTTCGCCGTGCAAAGAAAGAGTGACACCTGATGGCGACGATGAGCCTTTCGTACCATTCGGCGGTCCTGCCGTGGTCCCCTTCTGAGGAGGACGAGCGGCGGTTCCGGCGCATCCTCACCACGGTGCTGATCCTGGCCCTGCTGTTTGGCCTGGTCATGCCCTGGCTGCCGCGGCCCGCGGCCGACGTGCACACCGAGGAACTGCCGCAGCGCTACGCCAAGATGCTGCTCGAGAACAAGCCCCTGCCACCGCCTCCGGTGGTCAAGCGCGAACCGGTCGTCGAAGCCAAGAAGGCGGATACGCCCAAGACCGAACCGGTCAAGCCCAAGCCCGTGAAGCAGCCGGTGGTGGAAGCGCGCGTGCCCGAACCCGACAAATCCCCCGGCGAAAAGCTGGCCGCGGCCCGCAAGAAGGCCTCGGGCGTGGGACTGCTGGCCATGAAGGATGAACTGGCCGACCTGCGGGGCGCGCCCATGGCCGTTCAACTCAACCAGAATATCAAGCAGGGACCGGGCGTTGGGGCAGGCGTGGGCGCGGGCGTAGGCAGCGGTTCCGGCCTGGGCACCCCGGTGCGCTCATTGATCACCTCGAATGCTACCCGCGGCAGCGGCGGCATCAATACCGCGGGCTATAGCCGCGACACGGGTGGCGGGGGCCTCGCGGGCCGCGCAACCACCATGGTCGAGGGCGTTGCCGGCGGTGGCGGTGGCGGCGGGGCTGGCGCCAACCGCGGCGGCACGGTCCAGCGCGGCAACAGCGGCAAGGCTGCGCGTTCGGTTGAAGAGATCAAGCTCGTCTTCGAACGCAACAAGGGCGCCATCTACGCCATCTACAACCGCGCGCTGCGTGAGGATCCCTCTCTCGAAGGCAAGGTCGTTCTCAGCCTCACCATCGCGCCCTCGGGCGAAGTGCTCGACTGCAAGGTGGTCTCCAGCGAACTCAAGGCTCCCGAACTGGAGAAGAAGCTGCTGGGGCGAATCAAGTCGTTCGACTTTGGCGCCAAGGATGTCGATCAGCTGACCATCACGTGGCCGGTGGATTTTCTGCCTTCTTGATAATTGTTTGGGCCGAGATGCGAATTTGCATCTCGTCCGTGGCGGCGAAGTTTCGAATTCTTGGCAACCGCGCCCCCGGGTACCCGAGGGCTCAACTGGTGACAAGGAACCAGTGCTCCCGACCGCAATTTGGTCAACGACGCTTGGTTTGCACCAGTTTATTGGGTCGACGCAATGTGACGAGTCCCTGTGTGGTCGGGGCCCCGCGGGCGAGGAGTGGGCTATCGACGAGGCCGCGGGGCCCCGGCCGCACAGGGACGGTGGTCCTATAGGGACGGTACCCAAAGTGCACAAGCATCCCTTGAATACCAGCCCGACGCTATAAACACGCCCAGCGCACTGATTGCTGCGTCGCAACATGAGACAATGTCGACGGTCACCTTACCGGTAACCGCAAGACTCACCGGCATTGCACATCATGAAATCCAGCAAAAACCCCCATCCCATCGTCAATCTCGCCCTCCAGGGCGGCGGCGCGCACGGCGCCTTCACGTGGGGCGTGCTCGACGCCCTGCTGGAAGACGGCCACCTGGAGTTCGAGGGTGTGAGCGGCACCAGTGCCGGCGCAATGAATGCCGTGGTCATGGCGCAGGGCTTGATGACGGGCGGGCGCGACGGTGCTCGCGCCGCGCTCGAAAAGTTCTGGACCGCACTGGCCGGAACCATGCCCGCGTCCGCAACCGTCGCCGCCGCCGACGGACAGAGCGTGAGCCTTGCGCCGGCGTTCAAGAGCATGCTCCGCTGGGCCAACTACTTTTCGCCGGACCGCCTCAATCCCTACGACCTGAACCCGCTGCGCGACATCGTGGTGGCGCAGATCGACTTCGATCGCCTGCGCGCCGAGAGCGCGCTCAAGCTCTTCGTGGCAGCCACCAACGCCAACTCCGGCAAGTTGCGGCTGTTCCGCCTGCCCGAACTGAGCGCCGACGCAATACTGGCCTCGGCCTGCCTGCCCACGGTGAACCGCGCGGTGGAGATCGACGGCGAACCCTACTGGGACGGCGGCTATGCAGCGAACCCCGCCGTGTTTCCGCTCTTCTATGAATGCAAGAGCCAGGACATCCTGCTGGTGCTGCTGTCGCCCCTCAAGCACAAGGAGACGCCGCACACGGTGCAGGACATCCGCGAGCGCGTGCTCGAGTTCGCCTTCACCGCCACCTTCCTGCGCGAGATGCGCATGTTCGCGCACTTTCGGGACTATGTGAGCAAGTCGCGCTTTCCCATCGGCCGCTTTGAACGGCGCATCGCCGGCACCTGCTTCCACGTCATCGACGC
>Ga0075030_100001371_pt1 | contig 21907 bp, 22 predicted proteins | sample LitLauG_LLR_2012_FD_71393 | JGI IMG/M metagenome (GOLD analysis project Ga0075030, IMG submission 71393) | Freshwater sediment microbial communities from Pennsylvania, USA - Little Laurel Run_MetaG_LLR_2012 | ecosystem: Environmental > Aquatic > Freshwater > Creek > Sediment | place: USA...
CCCCGGTGATGACGAGGTCCGCCGTCATCGCGACACCGTCATCGCGACACCGGCACATCGACACCCGTGTGCGCCGGAGCGAGGCCGTCGACCGCGGTCGCCAGCGCCGTGCCCTCGAAGAACCCCGGATCGGCCGTGAGGTACAAGCGGGCCGGGTTGGCAAAGACGAAGTCGCGGAAGTCGGCCTCGCCCATCACGCCGTCTTCGACCAGTCCCCACGCCTCGGCGAGCACCCGGTCCATGTGGCGCACGTCCCAATGCCCGATGTCGGAGCTGAAGATGGCGTTGAGCCGTGCACCGAACGCGTTGGCCGGGGAGAACGCGAACGCCGCCGTGCGGTCGTCGGCCTCGCAGCCGAAGTACAGGTTGGGCACGAACAGGTCCCTGATGTCGGTGGCCGCGCGGATCTGGACGTGGATCCACTCGTCGACCTCGTCGGGGACCGGGTCGGGCAGCCCGAGGCGCCGCACCGCTTCGGACAGGTCGCCGTCGAGGCGGTCGAGGAGGCGGCCGGGATGGGCCCGCAGGAGCTGCTCCACCCGGGCGGTGTCGAGCAGATCGGGCCGGGTGGCCTGGAGCGCGGCCACGTTGCGCTTCTCCCAGTGCTCGACCAGGTCGACCAGCAACGAACAGGCCCAGCTGACACCGCACTCGAGGAAGGCGATGGGCAGGTCGGGGAAGCGCCGGGTCACGCCGCCGAGGAAGAGCGACTTGCAGGTCGGGTACATCATCTGGGCGAAGGACCCGAGGTGGTTGTAGGTGAAGCTCGAGATCGAGCTGTAGACCCCGATCGGGATGGCCATGCCGCCATGGCAGGTCACGGCGTAGCCGTGCCGGCGGTGCGCTTCCCACACCGGGTCGTAGTCGTGCTCGGAGTCGAGGCCGAAGGTGTCCAACCAGTGGGTCTGTCCCGGCCACAGGTACGGCGACTCGGGCGCGCTCGCCGGCCGGTGGATGGGCCGGCGCACGCCGTGGGGGATGCAGACGACCTTGAGCCCGAGTGAGCGGCAGTGCTCCAGCTCGGCGATCGCCTCCGCCGGGGTGTGCATGGGGAGGACGCCTGCCACCGCGATGCGGTCGCGGTGGGGCCCGCCGACCGCGGCGAAGAACTCGTTGAACCCGCGGCACAGCCCGATCCGGAGATCGTCGTCCTCCACGCCGGCGATCCCCATGGCCTCCGTCGGGTAGAGCACGACGAAGTCGAAGCCGAGCTCCTCCATCCGATCGTGCAGCAGTGCGGGCGACGTGGCCGTCGCCCGATCCACGCCGTCACCTGACACCGTCGCCCAGAACGCGCTCTGGGGCTTGCGGGTCGCGCGCCGCTCGGCCAGGCCGGCGCCGACCTTGGTGGCCTGTTGCAGCGCGGTGCCGCCCGATCGCCACGCGTCGAAGCGCGCCGCGCCGAGGCTGTCGCGCAAGTAGGGGAGCACCGCGGGCAGCAGCTCGCGCATGTGCCCGTCGGCGTCGATCACCGGATGGGACAGCCGGCGGCGCACCTCCATCGAGCTCGCGGCCAACGCGGACCCCCTCTCGCGACCGGTGCGTGGCAGGACCGGCCCGGCCAGTATCACGCCGCGTCCGCGGCGCGGTCAACCACGCCGGGCTCAGTCCACCGCGAAGGCGGCGGCGCCCACCAGCATCGGCTCCAGGAGGGCGGCGTCTCCGGTCACCACGATGTCCACGTCATCCGGGCGTGCCCGGTTGGAGGCCAGCCGGCAGAGCTCGAGGGCGCCGAGCGACACGACCACGTCGGGATCGCCCGGCGCCTCATCGGGGGCGAGGGCGACCACGGTGCTGCCTCCTCCCGGGCCGCGCAGGTCCACCTGCGCGGTGCGCCCGGGCCGGGTGACCTTGCGCAGGAGCATCCCGAAGGGGAGGACCCGGAGCAGCTCGGACGACATCAGCGAGAGCCGTGCCGCGTCGAGCAGGTTGAGGGGGCGACGCGTGGCGCGGCGGATGTCGTCGCCGTGGGTCCAGATCTCGAAGGTGCGCACCACGAGCAACGTCCGCGCCGTCATCGGCAGGCCGTGAAAGACCACCACCTGTTCGGGGCCCACATCGGTCGCCGCCCGAACGGCGTCCGCCGCGGCGCGCCGCCATGCGTCCTGCAGCGTCCGGCTCGGGGCCTCCGCGAGGTCGGCGGCCGCACCGACGGTCGCCGGGTAGTGGTCCTCCAGGCGCGGGGCCGACCACGACGGGCCCCGACCGAGCTGGCCGAGGAGGTAGCGCTCCACGCCGAGCAGGTGCAGGACCGCGTCGCGCACCTCGCGGCTGGTCCCCTCGAGGGCCGCGGACCACTCGTGCGCTCCGAGGGACCCGAGCAGCGCGTCGAGCTCCGCCGCCGTGCGCCGGCAGGCGGCCGTGGGCGTCATGCGCTCGGCCAGCGCGGCATCGACGATACGGGAGCGCAGACCACCGGGAGCCGGCCCGACGTGCGCGCCGATGACGTCGAACACCAGGTCGAGCAGACTGTCCTCGGACGGGTCCATGGCGCAGGGCCCTCAGGCCGCCAGCCTGCTGCGGAGCACGTCGACCCCGTCGCCCTCCAGCTCGCCGAGTGCGACGCTGCGCCCGCTGCCCGCCAGGAGGATCGCCTCACCCCGTCCGCGGACCTCCGGGCCGTCGCCCGCGGACCACTCGACGTCGAGCGCGACGAGGCGCAGCCCGTCACAACGCCGCGCGGCACCGACGAACCCGCCGAGGCCCGGCAGCACGTCCAGCGCCGCGACCAGCCGGTCGGCGGGGATCTCGCGGGGCAGCCCGAGGGGGCGGCGCAGGTCCTGGTGGTGGATCACGTGGTCGACGAGCCCCTCGGAGGGCTTGATGAGCCGCGAGATGCCGTGGCGGATCCCGTTGCGCCAGATCGGGTCGAACACCTCGAGGATCTCGGCCGGCGTGTGGGTGTGGCCGAAGGCGATCGACTCGTCTCGGGACGCGGCGGCGACGTCGAAGCGGCGCCGGGCGATCTTGACCAGCGTCATGGGCACCGACATGGTGTAGCCGAGGCACATGTGGCTGATGACGTCGCGCACCAACCACCCCTCGCACAGGCTCGGGTGGTCCCACTGCTCGATGCTGAGGGTGTGGGCCAGCTCGCTGATCGAGGCCAGCTCGTCGAGGCGGAGACGATCGTGGTCGACGGGCGCCGCGGGGCCCCGGCGGAGGGCGCTCACGGGGCCACCGCGGCGAGGGGGACGAGCACGCGCCCGCGGCGTTCGGCATCGACCCGGCGGGCGAGGCGCTCGACCACCGCGACGAGGCCAGCCGCGCTGGCGATCCCCGACACCGCCAGGCACACCGACGCGAGGCGCAGCCCGGTCGGATCCGCGAGGTACGAACGCATGAACGCGGCGACGTCGGCCCCGCGCTGGGCGCTCGGCGTGATCACGAGGTAGGCGATCGCGTAGACGATCGAGAGCAGACCCACCGCCGCAGCCGAGACGGCGGCGATCCTGCGGAAGACCCGTTCGCTCACGGCCGTGCTCCTCTCGCCGGGGCCGAAGACACCCTTCCTTCGGCGCGGCTGCTCCGACGGATCACACCGCCGCGCCAGCCCGGCGCGACCTGAGGGAGTATCAGGAAGCCCCGGCACGCCCTCTGTCACAATCGGACCGGCAAGCTGAGGAGACGGCATGCGACTCATCCGGGCAGCGATGGCAACGATGGTGCTGGGCGCCGGAGCGGCCGTTGCGACAGGTGCGGGCATGCCCGCCGGCGCAGTGGTCGTGCCGACCCCGGTGGCGTGCTACGGGTCACTGCGCGGGCACACCCTGGCACAGCCGATCGTCGGCATCGCCGCGACCCCGACCACCTTGGGCTACTGGCTCGTCGCCTCCGACGGCGGCATCTTCGCCTTCGGCGACGCCACCTTCCACGGATCCATGGGCGGCCGCCCCCTCACCAAGCCCATCGTCGGCATGGCCGCCACCCCAACCGGCGGTGGCTACTGGCTCGTCGCCTCCGACGGCGGCATCTTCGCCTTCGGCGACGCCACCTTCCACGGATCCATGGGCGGCCGCCCCCTCGCGCAGCCGATCGTGGCCATGGCCGCCACCCCCACCGGTGGCGGTGGCTACTGGCTGTTGGCCGCGGACGCGGGGATCTTCGCCTTCGGCGACGCGCCCTACCTGGGCGGCGGCCCGATCCTCATGGACCCGTACGCGGCCCAACCGATCACCGGCTTTTCGGCCTTTGCGGCCACCTCGACGGGCGCCGGCTACAGCATGGCGTCGGCCAACGGCGCCTTCGTGCTCACCTTCGGCGACGCCCAGTACCTCGGCCTCGGCTACCTCGCGGGTGACCAGTCACCGCTCGTCGGCATGACCTCGATCACCGCGGTGCACGCCGGATCGACCGTGTTCACCAGCGGCTTCTGGGAGGCGCTGGGCGACGGCGTGGTGTTCGCCGTGCACGACTCGCCTCCGCCGACCAACGCCCAGACCTGCTGACGGAAGCGGCGCCTCCGCCCGGCTAGCGGCCCTCATTGGACATGAGCTCGACGCGCACGCCGTCGGGGTCGGCCACGAACATGAGCAGGATGCCGGCGCTCTGGCGGGTGTCGGGCAGGATCGTCCCGCCGGCCTCCACCAACCGGGCCGCGGCCTGGTCCACGTCGTCGACGTAGAACGACAGGTGGGTCAGGCCGAGCTGGTTGCGATGGGCGGAGGGTGCACCGACGACCCCTGGCGACTTGTAGTGGAGCAGCTCGATCGCCATGCCGCCCTTGCGGATGAAGAGCGAGACGATGTCCGTGCGCCCCTCGACCTCGAGCGCCTTGTCGAGGCCCGGCATCTCCGCACTGTCGAGGTCGTAGCGCTCCGCCACCTCGAAGCCGAGGCCCTCGGTGTAGAAGCGCACGCTGCGGTCGAGATCCGACACGCACAACCCGAAGTGCGAGGGTTCGTAGGTGCTGTCGTAGGTGGCCATGTGCCCTCCCGGTCGATGTCCGCCGACCGAGGCTAACGGGCGGGGTCGGCGGCGCCACGGCATTGACGGCCCGATGGGGCTGTCTTAGTGTGCGTTTTGCAGCAACCGTCCACCGGTGTTGCACATCTGCACCGTAGCCACGGCACCCGCCGCACAGCCGCCCGTCCTGTTCGCCATCGGGCCCAGGACCGCCCCGGAAGGACCGCTTGCATGGAGTTTGGCATCTTCATCCAGAACTTCGTCCCGAAGTTCCGCCGGGACAAGGAGCCCGACGCGGAGCACCACGTGATCCTCGAGGACCTCGAGCTCGTCGAAGCCGCCGACAAGGCCGGGTTCAAGTACGTCTGGGTGACCGAGCACCACTTCCTCGACGAGTACTCGCACCTGTCGGCCAACGACGCCGTGCTCGGCTGGCTGGCGCACGCGACCAAGCGGATCCACCTCGGATCGGGCATCTTCAACCCCCTCGCCGCCGTCAACCACCCGGCCAAGGTGGCCGAGCGCGTTGCCATGCTCGACCACCTCTCCGACGGCCGCTTCGAGTTCGGCACCGGGCGCGGCGCGGGCTCGCACGAGATCCTCGGCTTCCTCCCCGGCGTGGAGAGCACCACCGAGACACGGGCCATGTGGGAGGAGACCATCGGCGAGTTCGCCAAGATGTGGATGCAGGACGAGTACGTGGGCTTCCAGGGCAACACCTGGTCGCTCCCGCCTCGCAAGGTGCTGCCCAAGCCCTGGAAGAAGCCGCACCCGCCGATGTGGTACGCCGCGGGCAACACCGAGAGCTACGCCATGGCCGCGCGCAAGGGTCTCGGCGTGCTCGGGTTTTCCGTCGGCGACATCGGTGCCCTCGAGCCGGTGCTCAAGGCGTACAAGTCCGAGGTCGTCAACGCCGAGCCCGTCGGCGCCTACGTCAACGACAACCTCATGGTCACCAGCACCGCCTTCGTGGCCGAAGACTCCAAGACGGCCAAGGCCGCCGCGCTCAACTCCAACATGACCTACCTGCAGAGCAACGTGTTCCGCTACCACGACACGTTCCCCCACCCCGAGGGCGTGCCGTACTGGCCGGATCTGATCCCCGACCTCACCCCCGAGGCGCTCGACTTCATGATCGCCGGTGGGCTCATCTGCGGGGACCCGGACGAGGCCCTGGCCCAGTGCCGGGTCTGGGAGTCGGCGGGAGCCGACCAGCTCGTGTTCGGCGTGGGCATGGCCACCCAGCAAGAGATGCTGGACACGATCCGCCTCATGGGCGAGCACGTGATCCCCAAGATCGACACCGACCCCGTCCATCGCACCACCCGCCAGCGCGAGGCGGCCGCCAAGGCGCTCGCCCACTGATCCCGCGGATGCCTGGTCGCGCGGCTGGCGCGACCAGGCACCGCCGCACACCGACAGGAGAGGCGTGGCCCGCAAGTCGCCACCGACCGAGCGCGTGGTCCGGGTGCTCAACATCGTGGCCGACACGCCTCGCCACGCCTTCACCCTCTCCGAGCTGGCCCGTCACAGCGGCATCACCAAAGCGACCTGCCTCGGCATCGTGGGGTCCCTGACCGACGCGGGCTACCTGGTGCGCGAGCCCGGCAAGACCTACCGCATCGGCCCTGCGCTGTTGACCCTGGGTCAGGCCGCGCAAGACGGCGTGGCCGCCCTCGAGCTGGCCCGGCCCCACCTCCGTCGCCTCACCGAGGACCTGGGGCTGTCGTGCACCGCGTCGGTGGTGCTCGGCGACGAGATCGTCGTCCTCGAGCGCACCGGCCTGCCGGGCACCATCGACAGCGCGGTCAAGGTCGGGCAGCGATACCCCTACGCCCCGCCATCAGGCGTGGTCTTCGCGGTCTGGCAGCCGGACCAGGTCATCGAGCACTGGCTGCGAACCCATCCCCCTGTCCCCATCGACCGCCAGCGTCTCCAGCAGCTGGCCCAGTCCTGCCGGCGCACCGGCATCCTCGTGGAGCAGCTCTCGGAGGTCTCGGTCGCGTCGTACACGCTGCTCGCCGGTATCAGCGCCGCCTCGCCACCCGCCATGGCCCAGGCCCTGCAGGAGATCGTGGCCGCGTTCCCGTACCGGTACTTCGTCGACGACGACCTCTGCGGCACCGACCCGCTGCCGGTGAGCCTCATATGCTCGCCGACCTACGGCGCACAGGGCCTGCCGGAGCTGCTGCTCGCCGTCCTCGTGCTCGGGCCCGCCACCCCCGCCCGCGTCGAGGAGACGGGGGCCGTGCTTCGGACCGCGGCCGCCGCGGTCACCGAGCAGATCGGCGGGCGCGACCCGTGGGCCGCGGCGAGGACGGCCCGCCGACTTTGAGCGCGGCGGGCGCCCCCGATCCGGGCCCTTTTCTCCCAAATCGCAGGTCGACATCGGGGCTGTCAACGGGCGACAACATCGAAATACCCGTTCGTCCTTATGGAAAGTCTTATCTTCCACTTATTGTCCGGGGGCGGAAAGCATGACTACGGTCAGGTGGGTGCCCGCCGAGCGTCCTCTCCCCAACCGCGCCACCCCGATGCTCGCCGCACCAGCTCGCCGGGGTCCCGCGAGGGCCGAGACCGCAGGGCGCCACCGCCGGTAAACCATGAGCGCCGTGGATCCGGACGACTTCGACATCGTGCTGGACGCGGCCCGTGCCGGCGGCCATTCAGCCCTCAGTGCGCTCTGGAGCACCTGGAACCCCCGCCTCATCCGCTACCTCGAAGGCCGCGGCGCCCTCTCGGCGGAGGACCTCGCCGCCGACGTCTGGATCGAGCTGGCCCGCGGGATCGGCCGCTTCCAGGGCGGCGAGGAGGACTGGGCGCGCTGGGTGTTCACGACGGCCCGGCGCCGCCTGACCGACGAGTTCCGCCTCCGGAGCCGCCAGGGACGGGCCGAGGAGGCCGGTGACGAGCTGGAGTCGCCGGACAAGGACCCCGAGACCCTGGTGATGGAGCAGGCCGGCCTCGACGACGCTCTCCGGCTCATCCGCCGCCTGCCCCCCGACCAGGCCGACGCGGTGCTGCTGCGGGTCGTCGGTGGCCTCGACGTGGCCCAGGTGGCGGAGATCATGGGCCGCTCCCCCGGGTCGGTGCGGGTCCTGGCCCATCGCGGGCTGCGCCGCCTGGCCGAGCTGACCGCGCTCGCCAGCCACAACCGGAAAGATCCTGTAACACCGAAGCCTCCCCCTTCGATAGAGCGGGTGCGATGAAGGAGCACACCGCCGCCGGCTTCGAAGCCGCCGCCCCGCTCGACGAGGTGACGGCAGAACGGCTCCTGCGCGGTCTCGACCCGGCCGACGCGCCGCCCGGCTATGGGGCAGTAGCCGAGCTGCTCGCCGGCCTCCGGATCGAGGCCCGCGACTCGGAGATCGCAGGGACGGCGGTGGTGGATCGCATGGCCGAGGTGATCGGCACCGGAGGACGCCGCCGGCGGGGCATGTCCCGCCGCACGGCGTCCAAGGTGCTGATCATCGCGGCCGCCGGCACGGTGGGCCTCGGCGGCGTCGCCGCCGCGGCCAACGGGTCGCTGCCGCCCTCGATCCAGGGCATCGTTTCGCGCGCCGCGTCCCCCGTCGTGCACTTCCCCGAAGGCCGCCACGACACCGACACCCCTGCGGTGACGGTGTCGCCGGCGGTGACCACCGCATCGCCGAGCGCCGGCGCGACGAGCACCGCGCCGGGGGCCACCGTGTCCGGCGACGGCATCGCCGCACCGCTGGCGTCGTTCAACCAGGGGCCGGGCAGCACGTGCGTGACCCGCACCCCCTCCGCCGTCCACGGCGGGACGGGGACGCCGACCGCCGGGCGCACCAGCTGCGCCCCCGGCCAGGGCACCGGGACCAACGGTGACGGCAGCACCAACGCCAACAACAACGACGGCAACGGAGGCGGGACCCACTCGCCCTACGGCCCCTACGGGCAGCGCCCCGGCACGACCGCGGGCAACGGCGGCTCCGACCACTCCGGGGACCCCGGGTCGGGCCACACCACCCAGACCACCCAGACCCCCAACGTGACGAGTCGCAGCTACGGCGGCAACGGCAGCGCCGACGGCACCACGCCAGCGACCGTCACGCCGCCGACCACCAGCGCCCACCACGGCGGCTCGTCGGGCTCGGGGAGCAGGGATTGACCGTGGCGGCATCCCGCAGCCACCCATCCAGGGCGGCCGAGCGGACGTGCTCGGCTCCGTCACGACGCAGGGACTCCCGGACATCGTCCGCGGACATCGACGGTCGCCACGGGGCAGCGCGGCGACCGATCGTGCTGTTGTCCGCTCCCCAGAGCGATGTGCGGGTGGCGGTACTCGGCCCACCGGCTGGAGGGGCGCACCTCCTCCCCTCGGGGATGAGCATGCCGGTGGGCCCGAGTACCGCTGCGACGACCCACGCCGGTCGGGCGGCGAAGGCGCGCTGAGCGCGCCGCCCGCCCGCGGCCCGTCAACGGGCGGCTGGCCGGCGCCACATGCCGAGGGGCCACACGTCCTGATCCTCGCCCCAGGCCACCGCGCCGTCGTCCTCCCAGCGCATCAGGCTGGTCCAGTTGAGCATGCGCGGGTACGCCTGGAACGCGATGCGGTTGACGGCGTGGCCGACCACCGCGAGGTGGCGCCCGTCGGCGTCGGTCGCCCACAGCTCGATGCGCGTCGGCCAGCCCTGCGCCTCGTCGCGGACCACCCGGCGGCCCCCCTCCACCAGCGGCGCGCGGATGCCGTCGCGCAGCAGGTACCCCGAGGTGACCGGCTCCGGCTCGCTGGAGCCGTCGCGGTGCGGCCGGGCAAAGGCCAGGAAGCCGCGGTCGGCGGCCGCGGTCCCGAACGAGTACCCGACGCGGGTCGCCTTGAGATCGGTGCGCGGGCCGCCCCAGGAGCGGTCCCGCATGGCGAAGCAGTCGATGGCCACGCGTTCTCCCCGGACGACCACCACGCCCCGCACCCGCCCGGGCTGGTCCAGGTGGGCCGCCACCACGAAGGGGTACCTGCCCTGGACGAACGCGTTGGGCTCGGTCACGCCCTCGAAGTCGATGTCGACGCTCAGGCCCTGATCGCCAGGGTGATCGATGCTGCGGTGGCCGATGCTGCGGTACTCCACGTGGTAGTCGTGCAGCGCTCGGCGCACCTCGACCGTCGTGCCGTTGGGGAAGACCAGGCGCGGGCCTTCGGGCAGGCGGGGGAGCGGGATCGACCACTGGTGGTCGAAGAACAGCGCATCCCAGGGGAGGTGCCCGGTGTCGTCCCAGACCATGGCACCCCCGCCGCAGATCCCGAGGTTGGGCCGCACGAAGGTGTAGAGGTAGCCGAGCATGGCCCGCTCGGGGACCACGAAGGAAAACCACCACGTCTCGGTCTCCCACGGGTCCTCCGACAACTGGTGGGGCTGGTCGTCGTGGTCGCCGAGGCGGCTGGCGGGGGCATCGGTCACGGCAGGAGCTCCTCGGGTGCGGCGCGGACGGCGCTCGGATCGATCAGGGGGAGGTGGGCGCCACCAAGGCGGCCGAGCACCGGGGCGAGGAGGAAGGCCTCGCGGGCCACCGAGCGCGACAGCACCGCGTGGGCCTCCCGCCCGCCGACGGTGCCGGCCACGAGCGCCTGGCACAGCTCCTGGCGCATCGCCGCAGCCGACCGGGGGTGACGGCCGAGCAGACCCGCGGCCTCCGCCAGATCGGCCTGGTCGAGATCCGCGCCCTGGCGTTGCCGGCGCTCCAGCCATCGCAGTACCCGCGTCACCCCGCGGATGCGGTGCGCGTCCACGCCGGGACCCCCGCCGATCGCGCCCAGCTGCGCCACCAAGCGCCCGTGGATCGACCAGTCGACCACCTCGGCGGCCTCGGCGGCCTCGGCGGTCTCGGCGGGCCCGGGTTCGGCCGGGGCGGCGGGCGGCGGCCACCCCTCCGCCGCGCCGATCTCCTCGAGCAGCAGGCGTCGGAACAGGTTGCGGTAGGCCAGGCACCACGCCAGCTCGACCCGCTCGTCGTCGCTCTCGAGCTGCGCGTCGAGGGCGACGACGTTGCGCCAGGCGGCGGCGACCAGGTAGTACCGGAACCGCTCGGCCGACCACGGCTGCCCGCCGGCAGCCAGGTACTCGCCGACGCGCCGGTCGAGGTCCCCGAAGGGCTGCAGGACCGAGCGCACCGCCATCCACGCGAGGTCCTCCATCGGATCTCCGAGATGGGCGAGCTCCCAGTCGAGCACCGCGGTCACCTCGTCGCCGTCGAAGGCGAAGTTTCCCGGTCCCGCGTCGCCGTGCACGAGGGCGGCCGTCGCCCGGACCGCCGGGCGGTTGGCCCCGAGCCAGCGACGCGCGAAGGTCCGCACCGGGTCGGGGCGCCCGACGCTCGCCGCCTCCACGCGGTCCCAGATCCCGAGCTCGTACGACACCGCGTCGGCGACGGTGCCGCCCGGGCCGAGCGCGTCGGTGTCGAAGCGGTCGACGGGCAGGCGGTGGATGTCGGCGAGCAGCGCCATGTACCGCGCCGCCAGCGCGTCAGCGTGGCCGGCCGCGACGGCCGTCGGGAAGTGGGTCTCGCCACTGAGGCGCTCCATGAGCACGCAGCCCAGGTCGGCATCGACCGCCAGGACGCGGGGCACCGGGATCCCCGTTCCCGCCAGGCTGCGGTACAGCGACGCCTCCCGCAGCGAGGTGTATGGGGAGGCGCGCAACGGGCTGGCCGCCCGGTCCCGCCGCAGGAACACCTCGACCAGGGCGCCATCGGGCGCCCGGCAGTCCACGAACCAGGCCTCGCGCGAGACGCCGCCGAGGCGCGGCGCCGCGTCGACGACGGACGCTCCGAGCACCGTCCCCACCCAGTCGAGCACCTCGTCGGGCAGGCGCGCCGCGCCGGCGTCAGCCACGGGGCGGGGCCCCCCGGGGCCCGGCGCGCCCCACCACGCCGGGGCGCGCCCGGGTCCCCTTTCCCCTTCGGCGCACCGTCCGGGCATCCTCCTGCACGAGCGCCTGACAGTACCGGCTCCGCCCGGCGGGCGCGCCCGGAGCAGCGAGGTCGCGGCCCGGCGCCGGGCCGCCGGAGCCGCCATGATGGTGCCGGGCGGCTCCGGCCGGCACGAGGAGGTCCGACGACACCGATGGGACGGATCGAGTACGAGGCGATGCCCATCCGGGCGTTCCCTGAGCACACCGTGCGGATCCCCGGCGGCGCGGTCACCTTCGGCGTCGAGTACCGCCGGCTCGACGAGGCCACCATCCTGGCCGAGATGGGACCCGACGCCCGGGCCCGCTTCGGTGGGGTGGTGCCCGCCGGGATGGGAGCCGTCATCGAGGAGGACGGCGTCGCCCTCCACGTCTTCGACGCCGCGACCGGCGACGAGCTCCTCCGCTTCGACTGCTTCGACGACGCCGCCCACTGGCACCTGCTCGCACCCGGCGGCGGCCGCAACGTGGTCATCGAGCACGACCCGGCCGAGGGACCCCTCCTGCCCTGGGCCGTGTCCGCGCTGCGTTGCCGCCTGCGCGACCTGCTGGCCGAGGCGGGCGCGCCGGCCGTGGCAGCTGCGCTCGGTGACGACGAGGTCCGCGCCGGCCTCGACGTCGTCGCCCAGGTCGCCCGCTACGTCGAAGCGGCCGGCCGACCCGTCTCGGTCGGCTGAGCAGACCCGACCCGGCCAGAAGAGGACCGCGGGTGGAGCTCGGCGACTTCCAGGAGCTGATGGAGCGGACCTACGGGCCCCAGGACCGGGCGCGGGGACGGGTCGCGACCATCGCCTGGCTGGCCGAGGAGATCGGCGAGCTCGCTCAGGCGGTGCGCAAGGGGAGCCGCGACGCGCAGGTGCACGAGCTCGGCGACGTGCTGGCCTGGCTGGCGTCGCTCGCCAACCAGCTCGGCATCGGCCTCGACGAGGCCGTGGCCCGCTACACCGCGGGGCCGGGCTGCCCCGTGTGCGGCCAGATGCCGTGCGCCTGCCCGCCGGCACCGACCACCGATGCGCCGGGCCCGGGCGATCCGACGCGGCTCAGGCGGCCAGCGTCCCCCGCGCCACCAGCGCCTCCGCGATCTGCACCGCGTTGAGCGCAGCACCTTTGCGCAGGTTGTCCCCGGAGACGAACAGCACCAGCCCCCGGCCGCCCGCCACCCCCTCGTCGGCGCGGATCCGGCCGACGAGGGAGGTGTCCCCGCCCGCCGCGTCGAGCGGGGTCGGCATGTCCACGACCCGGACACCGGGCGCGCCGCGGAGCACCTCGATGGCCTGCGCCGGTGGCAGCGCAGCGGCGAACTCGGCGTTGAGGGCGACGGAGTGCCCGGTGTAGACGGGCACCCGGACGCAGGTCACCGCCACGGCCAGCTCCGCGATGCCGAGGATCTTGCGGCTCTCGTCGCGGAACTTGTGCTCTTCGTTGGTCTCGTCGTCGACCAGGCTCCCGGCGATGGACAGGACGTTGAACGCGATCGGGCCGGGAAACACCGACGACGCAGGGAAGCCGACGGCCCCCCCGTCGAAGGTGAGCGCGGCGGCCTTGTCCCCCACCGCGTGCACCTGCGCCTCCAGCTCGGCCACCCCTTTGAGCCCGGCCCCCGACACGGCCTGGTAGGTGGCGCCGGCCAGCCGGCGCAGGCCGGCCGCGGCGTGCAGCGGGCCGAGCACCGGCATGCAGACCATCGTGGTGCAGTTGGGGTTGGCGACGATGCCCTTGGGGATCGACCCGAGCGCGACGGCGTTGACCTCGGGGACCACGAGCGGCACCGCCGGGTCCATCCGCCACGCCGAGGAGTTGTCCACCACGAGCGCGCCGGCGTCGGCGAGGCGCGGCGCCCACTCCCGCGACGCGGTCGCGCCCATCGACAGCAGCGCCACGTCGACGCCGCGGTGATCGGCGGTGGCGACGTCTTCGACCAGGACCCCGTCGAGGTCGCGGCCCGCGGAGCGCGCCGAGGCGAACAGCCGCAGCTCCGAGACGGGGAACCCCCGCTCCGCCAACATCGCCCGCATCACCCCGCCCACCTGGCCGGTGGCCCCGTAGATGCCCACCCGAAGGCCGGTCATTCGGCCTCGAGCTTGAAGGCGTCGTGCAGGGCGACGACGGCGCGCTCGACGACCGCCTCCCGCACGACGCAGGTGATGCGGATCGCGGACGTGGAGATCATCTCGATGTTGATGCCCTCCCGCGCCAGGGTCTCGAACATGGTGGCCGACACGCCCGGATGCGTCTTCATCCCGGCCCCGATGAGCGACACGGTGGCGACCTGGTCGTCGGCGAGCACCTCGGTGGCGCCGATCTCGGGGGCCATCGCCTCGGTGACCTCGACGGCGACGGCGAGGTCGCGGGTCGGCACCGTGAAGGAGATGTCGGTCGTGCCGTGCAGCGACACGTTCTGCTCGATCATGTCCACGTTGACCGAACGGTCGGCGAGGCCCCGGAAGAGCCGGGCCGCCACGCCGGGCCGGTCGGGCACCCCGGTCACGGTCAACTTGGCCTCTGAGGCGTCGGAGATGACCGAGGAGATGATGGGCTGCTCCACTGCGTCGTCCTCCTCCTGGATCCACGTGCCCGGCTCCCACGTGAACGCGGAGCGGACGTGGAGCCGCACGCCATGGTTCCGGGCGAACTCGACCGAGCGCATCTCGGGCTTGGGGCAGCCGGCGGCGCACATCTCGAGCATCTCCTCGAAGGAGACCCGGCCGAGGCGTCGGGCGCCCGGAACCACCCGGGGATCGGCGGTGAACACCCCCGACACGTCGGTGTACAGCTCGCACGCCGCGGCCCCGAGGGTCGCGGCGAGTGCGACCGCGGTCGTGTCGGATCCGCCGCGGCCGAGAAAGGTGACGTCATGGTCGGCCGACACGCCCTGTGCGCCGCCGACCACGGGCACCCGGCCGGCCGCGAGCGCGGCCCGGATGCGGTCGGCCCGCACCTCGACCACCTTGGCCCGGGTGTGCTCGCCATCGGTCACGATGCCGGCCTGGCTGCCGGTGAAGGAGTCGGCCGGTACCCCGATGTCGTGCAGCGCCATGCAGACGAGCGCCATCGCCTTGCGCTCCCCGGCGGTGATGAGCATGTCCATCTCGCGGCCGGGCCGGGTGGTCGAGACCTGAGCGGCGAGGTGCAGGAGCTCGTCGGTCTCCTTGCCCATCGCGCTCACCACGACGACGACCTGGTCGCCGCGCTTTCGGGAGCGCGCGACGGAGTCGGCGACGGTGCGGATGCGCTCGGCATCGGCCACCGACGTCCCGCCGAACTTCTGCACGACCAGCTGGTTCACGACCCGCCACGCTACCAGCGGCCTTTTCGCTCCCCGGAACGACTTGTTCGCCTCGTTCGGGCCGCATACCACGCGACACCCCGCAGCGAGTACCTTTTCCCGCCGTGCCCAGTGAGAAGCGCCTCCGGCAGCGCGAAGGTCGCCAGGCCCGCCAGGCCGAGCTGCGCCAGGCCCAGCAGAAATCCAAGAAGCGGCGCCAGTACCTCGTCATCGCGGCGGCCGTGGTGATCCTCGGGGGTGCGTTCTTCCTCCTCACCCGGGGCGGCAGCAAGAAGAAGACGGTCGCCACCTCGACCACTTCGACCACCGCGGCCGGCTCGAGCACCACGGCCGCGGCCGGCGGCCCGCCGAAGGCGACGCCCGTGGCGGCCGGCGCCAAGCTGGCCAAGTGGGCCTGCCCCAACGCCGACGGCTCCTCGCCGCGCACCGACCAGTTCCCAGCCACGCCGCCGCCGACGTGCATCGACCCGACCAAGACCTACGTCGCCCACCTCACCACGTCCGAGGGCAACGTCGACATCGCCCTCGACACCAAGAAGACGCCCCAGACGGCCAACAACTACGTCGTGCTCTCGCTGTACCACTACTTCGACGGCACGAGCATCGACCGCATCGACACCAGCATCGACATCCTCCAGACCGGGTCCCCCAAGACCCAGGACATCGGTGACCCCGGGCCCGGCTACACCATCAAGGACGAGGGCACCGGCTTCAAGTACAGCGACGGCGACGTCGTCATGGCCCGCAGCAGCGGCGCCGACAGCGGCGCGGCCCAGTACTTCTTCGTCGTGGGCGCCAAAGCGTCCGCGCTCGACTCCCAGGGCACCTACGTCACCTTCGGCAAGGTCACCGCCGGCCTCGACGTGCTCCACAAGATCGAGGGCCTCTACGTGGCGTGCAACGCCAGCGACCAATCCTGCCTCGGCGGTGCCCCGAGCCGGGTGGTGACCATCACCAAGGTGACGATCAGCGCGTCCTGACCGCCGGGATCGCCACCGACCGCGACACGCGGGACCGCCGCACGACACGACCACGACAGACAGGAGCCCCCATGGCCGACGAGTGCCCCGCCGCAGACGGGTCGAGCCCCAAGCAGCAGAAGTTCTCCGGCCCGCCCCCGATGTGCATCGACCCGGCGCGGACGTACACCGCCGAGATGGCCACCGGCAAGGGGACCATGCGCATCGCCCTCGATCCGATCGCGGCGCCCAGGACGGTCAACAGCTTCGTGTTCCTGGCCCGCTACCACTACTACGACGGCATCGTGTTCCACCGCGTGATCCCCGACTTCGTGCTCCAGGGCGGCGACCCGACGGGCACGGGCTCGGGCGGGCCCGGGTACCGCTTCGAGGACGAGCTGCCCAAGCCGGGTCGCTACGAGCTCGGCAGCCTGGCCATGGCCAACGCGGGGCCCAACACCAACGGGAGCCAGTTCTTCATCATCAGCGGGAGCGCAGGCATGCGGCTGCCTCCCCAGTACTCCCTGTTCGGCAAGGTGGTCGCCGGCCTCGACGTGGTCGCCGCCATCGACGCCATCGGCACCCGGTCGGGATCGCCCACCGAGCGCGTGGTGATCGAGTCGGTGACCATCACCGAGTCCGACTGATCTTCCCCGGGGGCCCCTCCCTTCCCCGGGGGCACCTCCGGCGACCCTTCGGGGGCCGAACCCGGGCGCATGGCACGTTGAGGCGCGGGAAACCGCGCGGATGCGCGCGGTTTCCCGCGCCTCGACCTCAATGGACCCCGATCCGGGCTTCGACCACCGCGGCGTGGGCCAGCAGCTCTGCGTCGGTGCGGGCCGTGAGCTGGAGACCGACGGCGCACCCGTCGACAGGGAGCGGCAGTGACACCGCCGGCAGGCCCGTCAGGTCGTCGAGGCGGGTGAAGCGGACCAGGGAGGCGGCGACCGCGGGGCCCGTCGCCTGCACCAGCAGGGGGGCGACGATGGCGGTGGCCGGCGACGCCACCACGTCGACCTCGTCGAGGACCCGGCCGAACGCGGCCGTGAGCTCGTCGCGGATGGCCAGCCCGGCCAGGTAGGCAGACGCAGAGATGCCCCGTCCGCGCTCCAGGCGGCTGCGGACGTCGGCGCCGAGGACCTCCGAGGCGGCCTCCAGCGTGCCGAGGTGGGTCGCCGCCGCCTCGGCGAACATGATCGTGGTGCTCGCCGCGTAGGTCAGGTCCAGGTGGGGCCACGACAGCTCGACCAGCTCGATGCCAGTCGTCGCGAGGCGCTCGAGGGCGCAGCTGACCGCCGCCGCGACGGCGGGATCGCTCAACTCGAGCGCAGCCGCCATCACCCCGATCCGCCGGCACGGAGGGGCCACATCACCGCGCGCACCGAGCAGGCCGAGCGCGCCCGCCGTCCGGCTCGCCAGCTCCACCGTCGGAGTGCACCAGCCGAGGTGGTCGAGGGTGGGCGACAGGGGCAGGCAGCCCGTCGTCGGCAGCCGCCCACTGGCCTTGTAGCCGACGACGCCGCAGAGCGCGGCCGGGATGCGGGCCGACCCACCGGTGTCGGTGGCGAGCGCCACGTCCGCCAAGCCGAGCGCGACCGCGGCGGCCGACCCCGAGCTCGACCCGCCGGCGATGCGGGCCGGATCGAGCGGGTTGGCGACGGTCCCCTCGAACGCGTTGATACCGGTGACCCCGACCGCCAGCTCGTGCAGGCGGGTCGTGCCCACCAGCACCGCCCCCTGCTCGATCAGGCGGGTGACGATCGGCGCCGATCCCGCCTCCGGCGCCGCCGCCGTGAACGCGCCCGAGCCGGCCCGCAGCGGCCGTCCGGCCACCGCGATGAGGTCCTTGACCGCCAAGCGGACGCCGGCGAGCGGTCCCGGCCGCGCCCCGCCGGTCGATGGAGCCTGCCAGACGAACGGGGAGTCTGCGATCGGCGGCGGCGCGACATCGGGCCCGGCGGGCGCCGTGGACGGCCACGCCCACTCCGGCAGCTCGGCCGCCAGCCGGCCGAGCGAGACCGGGGTGGCCAGGCGTCGGAGCGCGACCAAGGCCGTCAACCGGCGAGCGCGTCGAGCCCGGCGGGCTGGCCGTCGACGTAGACCGACACGCCGCCCGCACCGACGGCGCGCCACAGCCCTCCCGGCTCGCGCAGCAGGGCGGTCTGCTCGTCGACGGCGACGATGCGCACCCCGCCGGTCGCCAACCCGAAGGTGCGGTGCAGCTTCTCGGCGGACCAGTGATCGGCATGGGCGAGCACCGCGAGGCGCTCGACCAGGCCCAGTCCGACGGTGAACGCCCCGCCCCGGGGGTCGACCATCGGGTCGCCGAGCACCATCGCCCCCGCGGAGGAGCCGGCCAGGACCGCACCCGCCTGCCACGCCTCCTCCAGCGCCTGCCACACCGCCGAGTCCTTGAGCACCGACCGCAGGTGCAGCGGCGAGCCACCGCCCAGGTAGATGAAGCGCGCGGCACGCACCGCTTCGGCGTTGGCGGCGTCCTCGGCGTCGGGGCGGGCCAGGACCATCAAGCCACGGACGGTCCCGCCGAGGGACGCGAAGTGCGCGGTCGCAGCCTCCACGGAGCGGGCCGGGTGCTCGTAGGCGGCTGCGGTCGGCAGCACGAGGACCTCGGTGCCTCCGCTCATGGCCAGCAGATCGGCATCGAAGGTGCAGCGCTCCCGCCATTCGGCACCACCGACGAGGGCGAGCGGGCCCGGATGCGCCGGCGTCACGCCGCCCCCAGCTCGCAACGGCCGCGCCGCGCCGAGCGCACGCCCATGCGCCGCCGCGAGAACCGGCCTGACGTCCCCACCCGGGTCGCCGTCTTCACGACGCCTCCGGCAGGGCCACGACCGGCCGGGGTCGGGCGGCGCCCTGCACGCAGGCCGAGAGCAGGACCCCGCCGCCGGGGAGCGCGAAGCGCTCGCAGTCGGTGACGAAGAACCCGGCCTCGCGCAAGGTCCCGAGCGTCTCGCGATCCAGGCGGCACCCGCCCGCGAGCCGCGACCACAGCGGGCTGACCGCCGCCTGGATCCGTCCCCGCCACCCCACGGCACGCACGTGCTCGAGAAACAGGAGCACCCCGTCGGGCGCCAGCCACCGGCGGAGGCGCGCCGCAGCCCCCGGAGGGTCGGGGATCGTGCACAGCACCAGCGAGGCGACGATCGTGTCGAACGAGCCGTCGGCGAAGCGAGCTTCGTCGATGCCGGCCTCCTCCACCCGGCACGGCACGGGCGCAGCCGCCACGCGAGGCAACAGGCGGCGGCGCATCGCCCCGTCGGGCTCCAGGGCCACGACCGATCCGACCTGCCCGGCGACGTAGTGGGGCAGGTTGAGCCCGGTGCCCGCGCCGATCTCCAGCACCCGACCGCGCGCCTCGCCGAGGAGCCGGCCACGGCGCTCGCCGAGGCCGTGCCGCTCCGCCGAGGCCATCATCCGGTCGTACAGAGCGGCATAGATCGGGTGGTCGGCCACGGGGCTACCGTATCGGACACCCCCTCTGGATCGCATCGGTTACCACCGAGTAACATCGAGCATGATCGTGCAGCGTGTGGGGATCGTCGGGTCGGGGATCATGGGCGCCGGCATCGCCGAGTGCGCGGCCCGGGCCGGCCATCAGGTGGTGCTCCGCTCTCGCCGCCAGGAGACCGCCGACGCCATGGTGGCCGGGATGGACCGCTCCCTCGCCAAGCAGGTGGAGCGAGGCCGCATCGACGACGCGGCGCGCGCCCAGGTCCTCGATGCGGTGACCGCCACGTCGGACCTTGGCGCCCTGGCCGACTGCGACCTGGTCATCGAGTCGATCGTCGAGGACCTCGCCGCCAAGAAGCACCTCTTCACCGAGCTCGACCGGATCTGCGCGGCGCGCACCATCCTCGCCACCAACACCTCGACGTTGCCCGTCATCGAGATGGCGATGGAGACGGGCCGGCCGGAGCAGGTGTGCGGCGTCCACTTCTTCAACCCGGCACCGGTCATGAGCCTGGTGGAGCTGGTGCGGCCCCTCACCGCCACCGACGAGACGATGGCGACCTGCCGGGCGTTCGCCGAGGCCTGCGGCAAGGAGCCGGTCGAGGTCAAGGACCAGGCGGGCTTCGTCGTCAACGCCCTCCTCTTTCCCTACCTCAACAACGCGGTGCGGCTGCTCGAGTCCGGGGTGGCCACGATGGAGGGCATCGACACCGCCATGCGCGGCGGTTGCGGGTTCCCCATGGGGCCCTTCGCCCTGCTCGACCTCGTCGGCCTCGACACCAGCCTGGCCATCCTCGAGGCCCTCTACCTGGAGCACTGCGACCCGAACTACGCACCGGTGCCCCTGTTGCGGCGCATGGTCACCGCGGAGCGGCTCGGTCGCAAGAGCGGCCGAGGCTTCTACGACTACCGCAAGGGGGCCTGAGCCGGTTCAGGCCGGCTCAGGCCGGCTCGAGCTCCACCGAGGCGTCGAGGCCGCCGCCCGGTGCCTCGTCCAGGACGATCTCGCCGCCGTTGGCCCGGGCCAGCTGCTGCACGATGGCGAGACCGAGCCCGGAGCTGCCGTTGCGCCGGGCGCTGCCCTGCCAGAACCGGTCGAAGGCCCGCCCGCGTTCCTCGACGGTCATCCCCGGGCCCTCGTCGACGACGTGGACCCGCACCCGCGCCCGGTCACCGTCCAGGCGCAGGGTGATCCCTCCTCCGGCCGGTGTGGCGTCGAGGGCGTTGGCCAGGAGGTTGTCGAGGATCTGCTCCAGGTGCCCGGGCACGACGCGGACCGCCCGCCGGCTGCCCGCGGCAGCGTCGACGTCCACCCGGAGCTGCACGGCACGCTCGTCGGCGAGCGCCGACCATGCCTCGCGCCGGTCCTCGACCACCTGCGCGGCGTCGACGCGCTGGCGCTCGGGGCGGGTGCCCTCGGCGCGGGACAGGGTCAGGAGCCCGTCGACGATGCGCGAGAGCCGCAACACCTCGTTGCTGGCCGCCTCGAGATCGGCGGCCGCCTCGGCGCCCACCTCGTCCTGGAGGTTCTCCAGGCGCAGCCGAAGGGCGGTGAGCGGCGAGCGCAGCTGGTGGGAGGCGTCGGCGACGAAGCGCCGCTGGGCGCTGACCAGCTCCTCGAGGCGGCCCGCCATCTGGTTGAACTGCTGGGCGAGCGTGCGCACCTCGACGGGGCCGCCCTCCGCCGCGCGCACCGACAGCTCGCCTTCGCCCAGCCTGCTCGCCGCGTCCTCCAGGTCGGCCAGGGGCTCGGTCACCGACCGGGCCAGCACGAGCCCGAGGATGGTCGTCAAGCCGAGGGTGGTGATCGCCACCGCGACGAGCCCGGCGACGAGGACGCCGATGCGGTGCTCGGCCGCGCTGGCCGGCACGGACACGACGACGGCGCCCACGACACCGCCGGCGGTGCGCACGGGCACGCTGGCCGACAGCACCGGCTCCCCCTCGTCGCGGCGCTCCTCGGTCGCGGGGTGGCCCGCGAGGGCCTTCGCCGTCACCGCCCGGGCGTCGACCGCCGGCTCGTGGGCGGCGTCGGGGTCCTGCTGGATCACCACATTGCCGTCGATGCCGACGATGGTCACCTCCGTGCCCGGGCCGCCCTGGTAGCGACCGATCACATCGGCCAGATCCGGGCGGTCGGGGTGCTCGAAGTACTCCTGGGCCGCGACGGCGAGGGCGCCGGCCTTGCTCTCGGCCTGGCTGGCCAGCTGATCGTGCTCTCGACGGCTCTCCAGTATGCCGAGCGGCACCTCGAGGACGACCAGCACCACCGCGGCGAGCGACAGGTAGGACAGCAGGAGACGGCGCCTCATCGCGGCGCGGCCACCCGCCCGATCCACCCGATCCACCCGATCCGCCTG
>Ga0075030_100001372_pt1 | contig 21891 bp, 14 predicted proteins | sample LitLauG_LLR_2012_FD_71393 | JGI IMG/M metagenome (GOLD analysis project Ga0075030, IMG submission 71393) | Freshwater sediment microbial communities from Pennsylvania, USA - Little Laurel Run_MetaG_LLR_2012 | ecosystem: Environmental > Aquatic > Freshwater > Creek > Sediment | place: USA...
CCGAATCTGAATCTCCCGCAGCCAGACCGCTTCAAGCAAATCCTAGCCCGCGACTACGGGCGTGAAACGGACTTCGCGATTTTGGTCAACGGCGAGCGCGTCTTCGCCTACGATGTGCCGCGCCACGGCTCAAATCCAGCGCTGCGCCGAGCATTTTCGCACCATCGCGCACGAACACGAAAACACAACCTTGATTTGATTCCACGGCTGCTCTGCCGCCGGGCAGCGCCCCTTTTGCAAATGATTTTGCCCCGCGCCAATGGATTTAACTGGTGTTACCCGTGCGCCGGCTGATCTGCCGACTGGTTTAAGTGCTGGTATTCGCGCCGGCTGCGGTGGTAGGAAGGCCGGCGGCTTTCTTTATCGGGGGCCATTTTGCCCTGCCGCTGCCTTTCTTTGCGTGCTGCCAACTTTCCGGCGTCACGCGGCCTGGTGTGTGGTGCTGCAAGTCGTGGTAATCCGGCGACAGCGCGTGCGATTTTCGAAATACTTCCGATTGCAGCCAAAGCCGAGACAACTTTTGAAATTCCTCGTTTCGACGGAGCAGTTCCCAATGTCCCGCAACGACCTTTTCCAGGTTCGTCGTTTCGCAATTCGGATCGTATTTGTAAGCCATATTTCCAATGCGCTTGAATTGGGGAGATTTTATCAGTGTGGCTGGCTGTGTTCAATCGTGGTTGGCAGTTTCCGGTCCTAACGCTTGGAGGCGGAAATTGCGGGCGACGAAAGCGTTCGCTTAGGCTTTAGGGAAACGGACGATTCTGGCCGTGAGTTTGATGACGTGCAGGCGGCGCGGCGCTTGCCCCGCTCGCTTCATCCGTTGGCAGCAATTTGCAACGGGACAACGTTCTCGGCCTGTTTGGATGGCAGGATGGAAAACCAAGCCTTCGCTTCGGCATCGGTCGCCAGCGCACGATAATTGGAAAAAATAACTTGGGGCGAGTTGCCACATTCCAGCGCCACAGCAGGCACGTCTTTGAGCGTCGCCACGCGATAGGAGATGTAAGAGTGGCGGAAACCGTTGCGTTTCCAGACGACCTTGGCCCGTGCCGCCGCGCGCTCAAAACGATTGCCCAAAGCGTTGCCGACATTTTCGTCCTGTTCATCGCAGGGATTCATCAAACCGAACCGTTTGGTATGAGGTGTCAGCCACGCAGCGAGGTTGTCACTGATGGGTACCAACCGGCGGGCAGCGGTCTTGGCGTTTTCCGCCCCGACGACAATGAGTTTTTCGGACAACCGCACCTCGCGCCAGTCCAACCGCGACACCTCGGCCAGCCGCAAACCGGCAAACGCAGCAATGGCCAATGCCGGAGCAATGGCCGCATCCGCCGCCGAAAGGATGGCGCGCATTTCGTCCGGTGTGTAAATGCCGATGGGAGCGTGTTGCTTCCTAGGCGTGGAGATTTCCGAGAGTTCAAGGGCAAGTTCAGCCGGCACAAATTTCTGACGGCGGGCATAGTTGAACAGGCTGACGATCTGCCGGAGCATGTTTTCCTTGGTGCGGGCAGCGGTGTCTTTCTTTGTCTTTTGGTTCTTCAATCCGTAAATCCATTGCTGAACCAACGGCGCGCTAACAGCATTGATTGGCAACTGAAATGCCTTGGAGAATTGACCGAGCCGAATTTCGAGGTCGTTCACATGGATTGCCGAGCAACCCGCGCTCCGCCGGTCGGCGATAAATTCCGTGACGACTTCGGCCACGGATTTGCGCTGCATATTGGCCGGATGCTTCAGTTTGTAGAATTGCGAGATTTCGGCGAGCGTCACGCCCGGCGGCAGACCCGCGCGCGCGGCGGCGTAGTCGCGGACGATTTCCACCAGTCGGGAAACACTGGCGTTGCCGATGCCTTCATTCTTGGCCAGCAACACGAGGGCTTGTTCGAGTGACACACGATCAGAAGCGCTCAATGCCGCCGCGCCAAGTGCGCCCTGGGCTTTCTGCTCCGCGATACGCGCTGCCTCTGCGCTGGCCTTGGTGAAGTCCACGAAGCGGCGAAGCTGGCGCTTGCCGCTGGCGTAGTAACTCAACAGGAACGTGGGGAAATTCTCGCCGCGAACATTGCCTTTGTTCTTGTAGATTTTTACCGCGACATCGCCGTTGCGAATGACGTGCGGCCACGCTTTCGGCAGGCGAACAGGCTTTGATTCCGGCGCGAGCGGATTAGGAGCAGGATTCGATTTCATGCGTTACAGTGTAACAACACTGTAACAACATGTCAAGAAAATCAACGTATGTGACTTCCAGCATTTAATGGCCACAAATACACCCATAAAGTGGCCGCTTCAATCAACGCTGCTCCGCAAAGCGTTGAACCTTAATGCCTTGACCAGACTCTGCAAAGCTAACATGACATAGTTATCCGCATTAAACCAGATAAATTTGAACAAAGAAGGCAAATAATGGCCAAAAATATTGACTTGCGGCCATTAATTGGCCATGCCTTTCTGACTTTTGGCAAAGAATTACCCCTTCGAGCCTCTCGAGTTTGACCAACAAGCGAGCGAATCTCATTAAATGACCTCAGATCCGCCTGCTAAGCGTTCATGGGCACGCCGCCAAAATGGCGGAACGCATTTTCCAGACACCGGATAAAACTCTCGCTGGTCTGACGCCACACTGCCTCGCTGTAACCTTTGCGCGAATGACTCAACAATTCGATCGATTACCCGAAAGATTCATTCCCCCATATGAAGCCGCCAAATGTACCCAGATCAAAAAGTTCACGATAAATCTCAGCCTATCAAACCTGGGAGCACGCTTGAATCGCAAGGCGAATGGCGCGAGGGTATTGGCGGACGGTTTGAGCCTCGCCGCGCGCCGTGATTGCCGCCACGGTTCCGCCGCCGCTTGATGGCAGAGACAAGTTCCCGATAGCAAGAAAGCCCTCATACCAGCCCACATCTTCCAGCGGCGCACTAAACACCCGGGCATCCTTCAACATCGAAATGCCCACCGTGCCAAAAATCTGCCACCCCCGCGATGCATCCGCCTTGAGCGCCTTCTGCGCCAACCAGGGAGGCAGCAACGCCAGTTGCCTAAACATGCGCCATCCCGAGGTGGTTCGTGCACGAGCCTGTTCCAAAAGGTGGAGATAATCCCGGGCAAAATCCGCAAACCCTTCGCTGTGTGAAGAATAATCCGCCGGACGTATCCCCAACATGGCCACCGCCCGCGCGTGTCGCGCCGTTGCCGGCACGTCCACAGCCGTGGAAAATTTCCGCCCGGCAAACTCCGGTTGACGCGCCAGGTGCCACATCAGGGCGCAAACAACTGGTGCCGATCCGCCAATCCGCTCTCGATACCGCGCATTCATCGCCTCGCGCCAAGCCAACAGCGGCGCAAAGTTGATGAAATCAACGGCTTCGTAGATGGGTCTGTCTTTGGGCGAAGGTTGCACCGAAACCACCCGCGGTTCTCCGCGCGGATCGTCTTTGGGAAAATGCGGGGATTGAACTAACCCCCAGGCTTTTTGCAAGCGCACCAGCATTTCCTGTATGGGAGCGCCATCCGTGGCGACATGGTGGATTTGCAGCCACACGTCCACGCTGCGACAATCTTCGGACAACCTTGCCACAACATTGAGCACGCCGCGACCCGGCGATCTGCGAAAGCGAAAATCCGGAGGGAGAAAACGGTCGTTGTCACCCGGCATCGCTTCATACGAAACTTGACAGGCCTCACTTAGCCTTCGGGCATCCCACAGCCGTGCTGTTTTTGGTATCTTAGCACCTACCTCGGCCACTGCTTGTTCGGCGATTCTCAGTAAAGCCTGGGGACGCTCTCGTTCCGGCATTTCACGGGTAGCTCGGTGCGCGGCACAGAAAGCTTCCGCAATCATTCCAAAACTAGGATCGTCCGAAACAGGCTCCTCATCTTTTCGCGGCACGGGTCGGATTTTCTCTAATTCCCCTTGCTTGGAAAAACGGGCCAGCACCACATCCCCACGACCTGGCAACCGCTCCACATGGTGCGGCCCATGCCTCAGCACCCAGCCCGCTTCGGATTCGCCGGCCACGAACAAGGCCCAGCGTTTCGCGAAATGCGCTTCGGCAATTTTGCGCGTTGGCGTCACCTGCATCGGTTCCGGCAGGTCAGAAAACAAATCCAAACCGAAGGCACCAAGTCCGAATTTTGTTCCGTCAGATCTCAAGCCCAATCCAAGCGCCCGACGCCAGCCGTCTGGTTCCCGTCCAGTCAAGGCTGCCAACGGCAACCGCAATCCGACCACCGCAAGACTTGCGGCGGAAACCCATGCCCGCTCCAGTGTGTTGACATTTTTTTCGCCGATTTCGTTTTTCATCCGATTATGTCGGGAATCAGCATTCGTTGAAAAATCTGGAATCCCAGAATTTACGACGCTATGGATTTCAAAACAGTTTGCCGTTCAGAGCATCTTAAGGCTCCACGACGCGAAAGTATCGTTGAGGAGTGTTGGTAAGGGGCGCGGTGAATTGATAGACGCTGCCATTGCCGGTGATGTTGGTGTAGTTGAGCCAGTTCGTTGAAAGCAAATTCGTGTTTTGCTGAATCGTGTAACTTTGGTTCGTCACGGTCTGGAAGCTGAAGGAAAAATTATTTCCCGATTCTTGCGCCGCGGAAAGAATCACCGGGATCGGACCTCTGGCGATGGCGATGTAACCCGCGAGGGCGGGCACCGTCGCGAAGACGCTGCGCTGAGTGCCGTTGGGCGAAATTTTGAAGACTTGGTGGCTGGCCTGGTCAGTGGCGTAAGCATAACCGTTGTTGTCGAAGGCGATTGCGACCGGGTTTATGAAACCGGTGGCGAAGGTGGTGCGGTGGGTGCCGTCGGACCAGTATTTGTAGATGTTGCCCGAATAAAAATCGCACAAATAAATGTTTCCGGCTAGATCGAACGTCATGGCGGCCGGGCCGTTTAAGTTCGTGTCCATCAAGGTGCCGACGGGATTGCCGGCGGGAAATTTCCAGAGCTTGCTCGCGACAAATTCCGACGTGAATCGGTTGCCGGCGGCGTCCACGACCAGTCCGAAACATTCGTTGGAGGGGCCGATGGTGATATTCATCGGCCCGCCAATGCCGTCGAGCGGAAGCTGCTCGATGCCGACGCCGATGTAAGTCACCCAGAAACCTCCGTTCGGATCGAACGTGACCTCAACCGGCGAACCCGAGGCCGTCGTGAAATTGACGGCCTCGCCCAGCGGCGAAATTTTGATGATCTGCCCGCGCGCCACAAACAGGTTGTTGGACGCGTCAAACGCCATTCCGTAAATCGAGCCGCCGAGTCCGGGGCCGAAGGGAATTTGCGTGCCGTCGGGCCGGATGCGGATGACCACGTCCGGGTTCAAAGTCTCCACGCACACATCGCCGGGCTGCATGGCTTGCGCGGCGGTGATGACCGGCGGATTGGTGGCGATGGCCACGGCGTCGAGCAGCGCGCCGCCGGGTTTTCCCGCCGGGTCCAAGGAGGTGAATTCCACCGTGTTCGAGCGGCCCGTGCCGGTGAACGCGTTCGTGTAAAGATACCAGTTCAACACATTCGGCGCCGAACTGTCGTGCGTGAGCGTCACCGGGCCGAACACGGTTCCGTTCGTGTCGTAAATCCGCACGCTCATGGACGCGCTGGTCACATAGACGTTGCCAATGTCGTTCGCGTAGGCAAACGAGAGGTAATAAGTGCGTCCCGCTGTGGTCGCAAACGTCTGGCGGATTTGGCCGGGGACGGAGCCGCCGTCCAGGTCCAAATATTGCCCGCCGTCGTAGGCGGCGGCGGAGGGGGGACCGTTATTGATGTAAACCACCTCAACGCTGTTTGTGCTGATGACCCACGGCGCGAGATTCGTCGCGCCGGCGGAAAGCGTCTGAGAGCTCGCCACCACCGGCTGCTCGAAGCTGCCGTTCGCAATTGAATCGGCGTGCGATAAAGCTGCTCCTGCCAAAACTACGGCGGTAAAGACGGCCAAGGCTTTGGATGAAATGAGCCGCATTATATTGATAGGCTGACCATGACTGGTGCATTTTGAGTTCATCTTGTTCCTGTTAATGGTTGTAGACTTTATCTGGTTCTCACTTAGATACGCAGCGGACAAAGGAATGGATGCATTCTGGAGGGGGATAATTCAAAACAACAAGGCACCTTTTCCTGAGACCTCCGGGATTTGAATGGCTTCTCATTTCGCACTTCCGAGTTTCTCAGTCATCAATCGTTCCAGCTTTTCCAGCCGGGCTTTCAACTCCCCGTTCTCGGCACGAACGCTGCTGACCTCTTCACGAAGCTTCTGATTCAACCCCTGAATGGCTGCCAGGGCCACGCCGCTCTCGTCAATCGGCGCGATGTGTTTCTCGTCCGTGCCTACGTTGAATGCGGCGTAAAAATCCTGCGCCATCGGACCGATGTGCCTCGTGGCGGAATCCGTTTTGTAACTCCATTCGCTGAGTGGCAGGCTGGAAACTTTTTCCAAAACGTCCGCTGCGCTGACGTTAGAAAATTTTTCCTTCGCGTTGCGGTCGCTGTTGTTGTTGAACGTGCCGTTGACGGTGACGCTCGTCGTCGTCCATTGCAGCGCGATATAATTATTTGCCGTTGCGAGCAGCGCGCCGCCGCCGTAGCCGAACAAGACCGGACCGTCCGGTGACGCACCTCCGTAACTGAAGCCGTTCCCGGCGTAAACCAGCCCGTGTTTCGAGTCGGGGAATCCGCGCAGCCACATGATGTTGTCGTTCAGCCGCAAGTAGCCCCCGATGCTGAGTGCGTCGCCGTTGGGATTGTTCATATTGATGCCCACGCCGCCAGTGGCTCGAATGAGGAATTGCCTCGAGCCGGTGTCCTGCATCCAGCTTCCATCCGACCAGACAAATGAATTGGCATAGCTGGCCTGCGCACCTGAACCGGCGGCGAAGCTGTCTGATCCGGAAGCTGAATTGCCAGAACCACCCGGCACGGCTGCCTGAGAGCCGCCGGCAGTATTACCAAAACCGCCGCCCACAACGGAATCAGAACCTCCGGCGGTATTGCCAAGACCACCGCCAACAACGGAATCAGAGCCTCCGGCAGCATTGCCAGAACCGCCGCCCACGAACGAATAATCTTTCGCGGAGTTTTGATAGCCGCCGGCGATGACGGAATACTCTCCAAGCGCTTGGTTTAGGGAACCGCCCGCGATGGTTGAATAAAGATTGGTTGAGATGTTGCCAAAGCCTCCGCCGACAGTTGCGTAATCAAGGTTCGCCTGATTAATCCATCCGCCGCCCACGGTGGAATTGAAACCGCTCGCGATGTTGCCGCCGCCGCCGCCCACGGTGGAATTCTGTCCGCTGGCCGTGTTGTTGTAGCCGCCGCCCACCGCCGAGGATGTGGCGGAAGCGAGGTTGTTATTCCCGCCGGCAATGACGCCATACTGCCCGGAGACAGAGTTGTCGTAGCCGCCACCGATGGCCGAGTATTGACTTGCAGCCGTGTTGAGGGTGCCGCCAGCCACCACCGCGCTGAGGGCGGTCGCGGAGTTGAATTGTCCGCCGCCAACCGTCGTCGCGAGGCCGCTGGTGTTGTTCGTCAAACCGCCGGCGATCACGTTCGCCTTGCCCAGCCCCGTATTATCTTGTCCGCCGCCTATAGTGCTATAGTTGCCCTGCGCATTGTTCGTCAAACCGCCGCCGACAAAAGAAAACGTTCCGCCCGCGATGTTGTTGCCGCCGCCACCGATCACCGCTTCCGTGGAACTATTCTGCACGTTGTTGCCGTATCCGCCGCCGATGAATCCGCCGTTGGCGTAAGCCTGTACGACGTTGCCGAGACCGCCGCCGATGGTGCCGAAATACGCAGATACATTGTTGGAGTAAGCCGCGCCGTTGTAGTTTACCGCGCCGCCACCGCCGATGAATCCGCCGATGACGCCACCCGCAGTCATGAAATTATTCGGCGAGCCCCCGATCACATTCGGCGCACCGCTGCCGGTGATGTCCGGTTCCACCCGAAACGCGCGTTGCTTGTTGGCCCAAATCTCTACCGGCTGACTATTTGTGCTGCCGAGGAACTGTCCGCCGCTGACGGAGTTGCCCCCGATCTGCCAAAAACTTCCGGAAGTCAAACCGTTCAGGGCCGCCGCGTTCACATTCGTCAAGCCCGTGCCGTTGCCGGAAAAATTTCCCGCCAGCGTTAGGCTGGTTTCACTGTTCGTCACGATGCCGGAAGGAAGCTGCGCAAAAGATACCGTGCCGCTCAAGTTGCTGGCGGTGGTGGCAAATACCGCATATGGCGAGGGTGTCAACTGCTGGCGCGGCGAGAGTAGTGTGAAGCCGCTGCCGCCGTTCGTCCGCACCTGGATGCGCAACCAATAGAGATTTCCATCGAACGCGGTGCCAAAATCAATGGTCGTGGTGAAAAGCCCGTTGGTCACACTCACGGCGGTGTTGGTCACTGGCCCCGCGACGGAGCTGCCGTTGGTGACGGCATTGAACAGCGTCAGTTTCAGGTCGTAGTTGCCGGTGGCCGGCGAACCGCCGTCCAGAAGCTGTCCTTGATAGGTAAAGGCCGTGCCTTGGGCGTGGAGTTGATGAGTTGCGCCGGCAAGCAAGACCGCCAGCAAGAGTTTTTGGGTTTTTGCTTTCATGATTCTTGGGTTTGTTTCTTATTTCTTTTCGGCAAGTGATTGCACCAGTTGTTTCAATTCCGCCACGCTTTGCTTCAAAGACTGGATTTCCGCATCCTTGGCTTTGGCTTCCGTTTCTAATTTCTCATTCAAACCTTGGATGGCCGCCAACGCCACGCCGCCTTCATCAATCGGCGCGATGTGTTTCTCATCGGTGCCGACGTTGAACGCGGAATAAAAATCCTGTGCCATCGGGCCAAGGTGCCGCGTGGCCGGTTCGTTCTTGAAATTCCATTCGCTGATCGGCAGCGCTGCGACTTTGTCCAGGACTGCGCGCGAACTCACAGCGGCAAACTTTTCCTTGGCATTGCGGTCACTTGTTTGCGTGAGGCTGACACAAGTGATCGTGCCGTTGACGTCCAGCGCTGTGGCGGGATTGTTCTTTCCAATACCCACGCCACCGCTGGCGCGGATGAGGAACTGATTCGGAGCCGTGCTGGTAAAAAACGCCGCATTTCCATCCGCCCAAACAAAGCAACCGGGGTTCAATGCCTGGGCGGCATTTCCGGCAGCCAAGGAATTGTCACCTCCAGCGGTGGTCCCGGATCCCATTGCTACGGAGAAGAGCCCGCTCGCGACCGCGTGATACCCCATCGCGGTCGAAGAACCACCGGTGGCAGAGGTGCCGTTTCCCATGGCGGTGTCTGCAGCACTTCCAGCGGTGGTCGCCGATCCCATTGCGGTGGAACCATCGCCGCTGGCCGTGGTGTGATCGCCCATCGCAGTGGCAGCAAAGCCACTGGCGGTGTTACCTCTGCCGCCCGCCACCGTTCCAAAATTACCTGTCACGCTGTTCGACGCTGCTCCGAAATAGTTTAGGGCACCGCCGCCGGAAATGGTTGCGCCATATACGCCGTTGGAAACATAGTTGGCTGGCGAGCCTCCAACCACATTAACGATGTTGGAATGATTCGCATCTACCACTGTCGGTTCAAATCGCATCGCGCGCACGCCATTGGCCTTCAGTTCCAACGGCTGGTTGTTGGTGCTGCCAAGAAACTGCCCTGTGGTGACGTTACTGCCCCCGAACTGCCAGAAGTTCGACGCGGCTAGTCCGCTCAAAGACACCGCGTTCACATTAGTCAATGCTGAGCCGTTGCCGGTAAAGCTGCCGTTCAAAATGTTGTTGGGGTTGTTGAACGTAAGTGCGCTGGAATAGGTTCCGGACAATTGCGCTGTTGGCACCGTGCCAGTGGCTATTTGCGAGGCGTTTAAAGAGGTCAGTCCTGAGCCGTTGCCGTCGAATGCCGTTGCGGTAACGACGCCATTGACATCCAATGCACTGGCGGGGTTGTTTTTGCCGATACCCACGCCGCCGGCCGCGCGGATGAGGAACTGGTTGCTGGCGGTCGAAGCAAAATTCTGAAACGAGGAATTATCCGCCCAAACAAAGGTTCCGGAATTGGTGGCCTGGGCCGAAGTTCCGGCCGCGAACGAATAACCGCCGCTGGCCACATTGCCATAACCACCGGGCACCGTCGCATAACTGCCACCGGCGCTATTCCCGCTGCCGCCGCCAAGGAACGCGCCCACCGCGCCCGGGCCGATGGTATTTTGAAGGCCGCCAACGATCGAGCTGAACGTGGCGTTGGTTTGTATGCTGTTGGATTGGCCGCCGCTGATGGCGGCGTACACAGGAAGGGCCAGGGAGCCGGCGATGAGGTTGTTTCCACCGCCGCCGATGGACGAACGATCGGCCAAAGACAAGATGAGATTGGCGGTTCCCCCGTTGATGACCGAGGCAAATCCCTGGTTCGTATTAGCACGGCCTCCACCCAACGAGGAATAGTCGCCGCTCGCTTCGTTGAACTGCCCCCCCAGCAACACCGAGAAAGCACCCAGATCCCGGTTCACCGACCCGCCCAAGATTGCAGCACCGTAGCCAGCAACCAAATTGTTGTAACCGCCGGCGATGGTGCAGTATTCCGCGCCATTCGTAATGATGTTCGGCTGGGTTTGGCCATTAAACAAAATAGAGGTTCCGCCGCCGCCGATGGTCGCCCCCACGATACCCGGCTGCACGGAATTGCCGCTGTAACCACCGATGACATTGGGGGTGTCCAGCGTGGGTTCCAGCCGCAGTGCGCGCGTGCCGTTGACTTTGATTTCCAACGGCAGATTGTCCGCAGTGCCAAAGAACGCGCCGTTTGTGGGATTGACCCCGGCGTTGCCGTTGGTATTCCAGAAACTGGCACTGGTCAGTCCGTTCACCGTTGCCGCATTCACGTTGGTCACGCTCCCGCCATTGCCGGCGAACGCTCCGAAAAAGCTGTTGTTGGCGTTGTTAAAGGTTACCGCGTTGCCATAAATGCCGGAGTTGATACCGCCAGAAACCACGCTGCCCGCGGTGATCGCATAGGGCGTCGCCGTCAACGCCTGGCGAGGGCTTAGCGTGCCGAATGCGCCGCCACCGGTCCGGCGCGTTTGGATTTCCAACCAACGCGGGGCCCCCGCGCTAAACGAACCCGCGCCGAAATCGAGCGCGACGGTAAACAAACCGTCACTCACCGTGACGCCATTCGTGGCCAGCGGACCTCCCTGGCTGGCACCCCCGCTGGCAGCGTCGAAGACCTGGAAAGTAAAATCGTAGCTGCCGTTGGCGGGGCTTGAATTCTCACTCAGCCGACCCTGGTAGGTGATAGTGGTGCCCTGAGCAAAGACATTTGAGAGTCGCGGGTCGAGGGCCGCGAGCAGAAGTGCTGCGAGTGCAAGACTGGGCAGGTTGGTTCTCATGGTTGTGAGTCTCCGGAGGCTGTTTGTGCGCGCAAATGTGTTCATAGGAAAACGGGTTAGGGTTTGGCGAGTCGATAAAAGCTGGCTGGCAACGTTGCCGGGACGAGGACAGGGCTGTTTGTTCCACCGAGGGGACATCGGTCCAAGCGGGTGAAGTGAGCGCGGCGGTTACCTGCAAATGGAAGCCCGGCGTGACCGGCGTCCAGGAAACCGTCGCAAAGCCGGGGGCACCGGCAGTGATTTGGAGCGTGGGTGCGCCAGGGGTTTGCAGCGCCACGGGCAGCGCCCAGAATCCGCCGACGAGCGAGAATTGGGCATTGGTCAATGGTCCGCTGGCGTCCGGCTGGCCGAACGTGCCTACCAGTGAGCGCGGCCCCTCGCTGGCCACATTGCCTCCTCCGGCAACCTTGAACCAATTCACTGCGTAATAGCACTTGCCGGCGGAGCCGGCGCTGTAGAGTCCCTGGACCTCCTGGTCGGTCAACGCCCGGTTGTAAATCGAGACTTCGTCAATGATACCGTTGAAGACATTATCCGTGGTGCAGGTGTTACGCCGCCCGATCACGTCCGGTGCATCCAATGCCAGCGCACCGGTACTCGGGTCTGTTTCTGTGTCAACCAGCACGCCGTCCAGATACAGTCTCAGCGTTCTGGTGGTCCCGTTGACATCGCGCACCCCTACTAAATGGTGAAACTGGTTGGACGAAACAGCCGTCGGTGTGATGGCAAAAGTCCCCACGCCGTTGGCATCACGGACCTGGAAGAATACTCGTCCAATGTCCGGACCCGCATTTCCCAAACCCAGACTTTGGTCGGTATTCCCGCAGTTGTTATTCAACCGAACAATAATTTGAGACTCATTGGCCGGTGAGGCTGGCCCGGAGCTGTTGATCCACGCTTCAATGCTAAAGCTGCTGTCGGGTGCAAAATCGAGGTCGGGCACATTCCCAAGATTGATGCCGCCGCTCACCCCGTTGAACAGGAAAGCGCGGCCCACCTCGCCGGCGTTGGTAATGGTCACACCCGTTTCGAGAGACCCGGGGTTACCACCCGCTGCATCTGTACCATCGCCCTCGCCGCGATACCAATGAATCAGGCCCGCGGGCGCAGGCACGCAGCCGGTGCCTGACACCCGCTCCGCAAGCCCCGCCAGCGAGGCTAGAAGGAGCCCTGAGAAAAGAACTGGGCGTTTCAAAATTCTAAGAAGCGCATTCACTGGTTATAATTGAGTTTTGAGAAGAAATCGGAAGCGGTTTGCGAGCTAACCCAGGCGGTCGACACGCGAGCTTTGGAGAAAAACCGATAAACCCCACTGGCTGGTGGTCCCCGTCGCCGAAATAACCTAGCGTGCAGGAACCAGCGATGGTGATGACCGTGCGGGCCGCGGCAAGCGACTGGGCGTGGAGCGCGAGCGGTGAGGGCAGGAACAAGGCTGCGAACGCGAGGGCGGGAAGGAGGCGGAACCGTTGAAATGAATTTGGTAGCTTCCTTTCGACCGTCAGCCAAAAGATATGCTGGTCCTTCCTCAACGATGCGCCGGAGACGCAAAGGGCCATGGCAGGCACGCTCATGATTCCGAAAAGCTAGTCTAAACAACAAAATAGGTCAAGAATTCGGGAGCCGTTTTTCATAAATCCGTAACGATTTGGAGTCGGTCAGACTTTGAAATGGCGCGACAGTTGTGCGGAACGTTTCCGAGGCGACTCGGCCAAATTGACCGCTAAACGATTCCAACGCGCCAGGACGTTTCTCAGTTTCAACGGCGGGTCAATGGCGCGCATGATTTGGTGGTGCATGAACGCGAACTCACGCCAGAGACTGCGCGGTTGTTTGTCCTTCCAAGGCAAAGCCCCAGGAGGAAAATGACGGCGTAATGTCCATAAACTCGGACGCATTTGATTTAGACGGCCTCGCTGTAATAGTATCGCAATAGACCGCCGAGGCGTTTGCGACAGCACACGTCACCCTCAACCGGGAACACTGGGAATTCCGGCAGGATGATTTTGTTGGCGAGCCCTTGATAGTTGCGCTCCTGATTGTAGTGGCGGATGAATTCATCGATCGCGCGCCGCAGGGAAGCTTCTCCGAAAAAGATCATGCGGTCAGACACTCTTGGCGGACAGTGCGTACAAATCTGTCGGCATAGGCATTGAGGTTTGGGGAATGAGCCGGAAGCTTGATTGTTTTGACATTGGCGTCGCGCAGCGTCCGGCGAAATGGTTCCGTGAATAGCGTCGCCCGGTCATGAATCAGGTAACGGGCAGAGCGGAGAAAGCCGTCCCAAGGATCGGTGAGATGGCGCGCGACCTTCTTCAATCCCTGATCCTTTTTGCTCCCGAATTGCGCATTGATGTATAACATCCGGATGACATCTGACGAAATGAGCGAAGCCCAGAATCTTGAGGAGACAATTTTTGAGGCGGCAGCGCAACTGGTGCAGGAACAGCGCGCGGCCTATTTGACCACGGCCTGCGGTGAAAATTTCGCATTGCGCCAACGCATTGAGCAACTGCTGGCGGCGCATGATCGCGGAAATCATTTCATGGAGGAATCGGCAGTGCCAGCCGGCGCGAAGCCCGACTTCCGGCCCGCTTTGTTTTCGGAAAAACCCGGTGACAAAATTGGCCGGTATAAATTACTTCAACAAATTGGCGAAGGCGGCTGCGGCGTGGTCTATATGGCCGAGCAGGAGGAACCGGTCCGCCGCCGCGTTGCGCTGAAAGTCATCAAGCTCGGCATGGACACGAAAAATGTCATCGCCCGCTTTGAAGCCGAGCGGCAGGCGCTGGCGCTGATGGATCATCCGAACATCGCCAAAGTGTTCGACGCGGGCGCGACGGAAACAGGGCGGCCATTCTTTGTCATGGAACTAGTGCGCGGCACCAAAATCACCGAGTTCTGCGACGCGAACAAAATTTCCACGGAGCAAAGGCTCCAGCTTTTTGTGCAAGTATGCCAGGCCATCCAGCACGCACATCAGAAAGGCGTCATTCATCGCGACATCAAGCCGTCCAACATTTTGGTCACGCTGCGCGATGGGTTGCCGGTGCCGAAGGTGATTGATTTTGGCATTGCGAAAGCCACGACGGATCAACGATTGACCGACAAAACTGTGTTCACGGCGTTTGAACAATTCATAGGCACGCCGGCCTACATGAGTCCCGAGCAGGCGGAGATGAGCGAGCTGGGCATTGATACGCGCAGCGATATTTATTCCCTGGGCGTGCTAATGTATGAGTTGCTCACCGGGCTGACGCCGTTTGATGCGCGGCAATTGCGTCAGGCCGGACTGGATGAAATCCGCCGCATCATTCGCGAGGAAGAACCCCCGCGGCCTTCGACGCGCCTGAGCACATTGTCGGCGGCAAACTTGACCGAAATCGCCGAACAGCGCGGCGCGGAGCCGGCGAAACTGCCGGGTTTGTTTCGCGGCGAGTTGGACTGGATCGTGATGAAGGCGTTGGAGAAGGATCGCACGCGGCGCTATGCGACGGCCAATGGGCTGGCCGTGGATGTGCAGCACTACCTGGCGGACGAACCCGTTGCCGCCTGTCCGCCCAGCAATTTTTATCGGCTGCAAAAGTCGGTTCGTCGCCACAAAACTGCATATTTTACAGCGGCCATTTTTTTCATTCTGCTTTTAGCGGGAGTTGTTGCGAGCCTGACGGAGGCAATCCGGGCCCGACGGGCGGAATTGGAGCAGGGGCGGTTGCGCCAACAAGCCCTGGCTACTGGTGAAGCGTTGCGCCGGAATTTGTATGCGGCAGAAATGAACACGGCCAACCAGGTGTTGGACTTGAACAATGGCATCCGCCGGATTTCCAGTGTGGTGTCCAAGTGGGAATATGAACAACCCGATTTGCGCGGCTGGGAGTGGTATTATCTCAGCTCCTTGTGCCATCGCGAAAGCCTGACATTGCATGGTAATAATGAATCGGTCACTGCTTTGGCGGCCAGCCCGAACCACTTCCGGTTGGCTGCGACTTACCAGGACGGTGTGGTGCGAATTTGGGATGTAATCAACGGCAAGGAAATGGTTGTGCTTCACCGAAGTCCGCAAGCGGTAAATTCCGTGGTGTGGAATCCAGATGGTTCCCGGCTGGTCTGGTCGGAAGGCGATAAGCTTGCGATATGGGACGTGGCGGCGTGCAAGGCGGTGCGTGAAATCAGCTCAGATACGAACGGGATAAGCTCCATTCGGACGATTGCCTGGAGTCATGACGGCCGTCGGCTGGCGGCGGGTGGCTGGCCGAAATCGGTTTGTGTCTGGGACGCGGGCACGGGACAATTGGTCGCACAACTCAACGGACATAGCGAATACATCAATGCCGTAGTCTGGAGTCCGGACGATTTGGATTTGGCGTCCGGCTCCGAGGACGGAACCGTGCGAGTCTGGAACGTGAGCGACGGGAAAGAACTTTTTTTGCCGCTACAACATGCCAACGGAGTTCGAGGTCTGTCATGGAATTCGGCCGGAGGGCTGGTGTCCGGTGCTGCCGATGGCATTGCCAGACTTTGGGATGCCAGCACCGGCAAACAGAAAAGGGTTTTCCCGGCGGTGAACCCATCGGCCCTGGCCTGGAAACCGGGAACCGCTCAACTCACGATCGCGGCTCGCGGTGAAGTTTTTTTAAGTCAATGGGATTTATCCCTTACCAACCGGTTGATTTCTTCATTTCAAGGACACGCCAGTCCGATCAAATGCCTGGGTTGGAGTCCGGATGCCTCGTGGCTGGCGTCAGGTGACAACGACGGAGAAATCAAAATCTGGAATCCCAAACCCGACGAGGCGATTTATAAAAACGACACGATTCGAGGCGGGTTCTTGTCTGCCAAATGGAGCCCGGACGGAGGCAAGCTGGCATTGGCGGGAGCTGTTCTTAGTATTTTCGAGCCGGCGACCGAAAAGGTTTTGTGGAAGTTTTCTATTTCAAATCAGACCGTGAGTTATGCTTCTTGGAGTCATGATGGAACTCGATTGGCGGTGGCGACCGGTGGCGACACTCCACAAACTCTCAATATGGAACATCCAGTGGAGGTGAGGAACGGCGCCAGCTCGGAAAGGGCGATAACCATTTTGAACGCGAATACCGGCAAACAAATGTTGGAATTGATTGGTCACACCGGCCCAGTAAACCAAGTCGAATGGAGTCCGGATAACAAGCGTTTGGTGTCCATCTGTTTTGATCATACCACTCGATTCTGGGATGCCGAATCGGGAAGCAATCTGCTCACGCTCACGGGACGAAGCGGACAAATGTTGTCCGTCGCTTGGAGTCCGGATGGCCGCCGCGTCGCCACCGGCGCGGCGGATGCTCCGGGAATTCAGATTTTGGATGCAAATAACGGAAAGGAACTGTTGACCATGGATCGGCCCGGCACTCGTTACCTGGCGTGGAGCCCGGACGGCACCCGCCTGGCATCTGCGCACGAGGATGGCATGGTTGTAATTTCAGATCCAAGCACGGGAAAAGAATTGAGCATCTTTCGCGGTCACACTTCTGGTGTGCTGCAAGTCGAATGGAATCCTGACGTATTGAGAATTGTTTCAAAAGATCGGGAAAACTTGGTGAAAATTTGGGACCCGAGCGATGGACGGGAACTGCTGACGTTCGGACGGTTCTCCCGCGCGACATGGAGTCCGGAAGGCTTGCGGCTCGCCTGCGCCGGGCCCAGCAAGCCCGTTTCACTGATGTTGTATGACGCGACGATTGGTTACGCTATCAGCCGGTCTGCAAAGGCGCTTCCCGGATTAAACCGCTGGCTGGAGTCACATCCTGATGATCTGGGTTATCTCCGGCGACGTGCGGAAGTTTTTGCGGCCATGGGAGACTGGGAAAAAAGTGCTGATGAATACCGGCGAATACTTTTGCGGGCAAATGGAAATTCAACGGAGTGGTTTGAAACTGGCTGGTGGATTTCCGAATCGCCCGGCAAAGATCTAACCCAAAATCTGCCGACGGAAAACGAACTTGACCCCACTCGCACAAATCTTACGGCGAGCGCCGGCGGAATAACTCAAATGATTTGGCGTCCATTATCCACCGAGGCGGAAAATCCATTTGCGCCAGACGACCGTTCCGAAACCGAAGCTTCCACGTCTAGCGAAATCACATTCGCGCAAAAACGGATTTGGACGCCTCAGGCTGTTAAATTGAACTTGACCATTGAATCAGCCACACCTTTGCGGCTGTGGTTAAACCGCCAGCCGGTCTCGCCGAGTTCACCCGCACCGGTAACCCTCAAAGACGGTTGGAACACGCTGTTGGTATATGGTGCCGGTCATGGGACGAATCGCGTGTCGGTGAAGTTCTTGCCGGCGGACCGATAGCGTGAAGCGATCTAGATTCTCTTTTGACAGCCGCTGGGCTTTTGGCCATCCTCCAGAAAAATTCGGAGGAAGTTAATAACTCATGAGCGATGTAACGCGGATTCTGGGAGCCATCCAGCAAGGCGATGCGCAAGCCGCCGAAGCGTTGCTGCCGTTGGTTTATGATGAACTCCGCAAACTCGCCGCTTCAAAAATGGGGCAGGAGGCACAGGAACATACGTTGCAGCCCACCGCCCTTGTCCACGAAGCCTGGCTGTCGTTGATCGGGAACGAAAATGCGAAGTGGGATGGTCGCGCGCATTTCTTTGGCGCAGCGGCCGAGGCCATGCGGCGCATTCTCATCAATAGCGCCCGTCGCCGGCAGGCCCGGCGTCACGGTGGCGGCCAGCAACGTCTGGATGTTCACGAACTCGAAATCGCCGCCAACGGCAAGGACGACGAAATGCTGGCGGTCAACGAGGCGCTCGAAAAACTGGCCGCCCACGACGCGGCCAAGGCCGAACTCGTCAAGCTTCGCTATTTTGTCGGCTTGAGCAACGCCGAGGTGGCCGAGCTGCTGGGCGTCTCCGAGCCGACCGTCAAACGCCAGTGGACCTACGCCAAAGCCTGGCTGCTGGCCGCCATCGAATCTTCACGCTGAATCGCCAAGAATCCTAGCTTCCCAGGTTTGGCTGTCCTCGCGACCTCCGCTTCGCCGATCAAAAAGATTTCTTTTGGCTGATCCTTTTCACTGCGGAATTGCGCATTGGGTAGGAGGTCGGCGTGCAGACCCGCACAGCTGACCGGACAAATAAACAAAAAAATCGAGTTGCCCAACGAAAAAGGGAAATTGTGAAATCGCAAACCGCTTTCAAACTTGGTGCGCTGGCCTGGCTGGCGCTGTTGATATTCAACTTGGCCAGAGCAACGACCTTCGCCCAGGGAACCGCCTTCACTTACCAAGGGCGGTTGAACGACAACGGCAGCCCGGCGAACGGCAGTTACGACCTGGCCTTCAAGCTATTTGCCACCAACCGCAACGGTACCACCCTCGCCGGGCCGGCGACCAATAGCGCCACTGCGATCAGTAACGGAATGTTCACGGTGTTGATCGATTTCGGACCGGGCGTGTTTACGGGAAGCAGCAACTGGCTGGAGATCGCCGTGCGGACCAATGCCACAGGTAACTTCAGCACGCTGACGCCTCGCCAGCAAATCACGCCGACACCTTATGCCCTCTCCGCCGGGACCGTCACCGGCGTTTTGCCCAACACCGGTTTGTCCGGAACTTATGGAGGGGCGGTCACATTGAACAATGCAGCGAATAGCCTGGCGGGCAACGGCTCCGCGCTGACGAGCTTGAGCGCCAACAATCTGGCCAGCGGCACGGTTCCGACCGCAGCTCTCGGCAATGCATGGAAAACGACGGGCAATGTCGGCACAAGCCCGGGCGCGAACTTCATCGGCACCGCGGACAATCAGGCGTTGGACGTTCGCGTCAACAACTCCCGCGCCATCCGTCTGCAACCGATCGCGAACGGCGCGCCGACGATTGTCGGCGGATCGAGTTCAAATTTCGTGGACGCGACCGTGAAAGGCGCGGTCATCGGCGGCGGTGACTACAACTCCATCCAACTGTTGAGTGATTACAGCGCCATTAGCGGAGGCAGTTCCAACTCGATCAACTATGCCAGTTTCAATTCGACCATCGGCGGCGGGCTGCAAAACAGCATGTCGCCCAACGTGCAGTATTCGGTTATCGCCAGCGGGGAACAGAACAGCATTAACAACACGGTGTTTGCCTCAAGCATCGGCGGCGGATTGCAGAACAATCTGCAAACTTACGTTCAATTATCAAGCATCGCGGGTGGCTATCAAAACCAAATCCAGCAGCAAGCCAGCTACTCCAGCATTAGCGGGGGGCAAGGTAATATTATCCAAACCAATGCGGCCTATTCAATGCTAGGCGGCGGATGGAACAACGCCATTGGCGCTAATTATTCAAGCATCGGCAGCGGCTACAACAATACCATTGCCACCAACGCCGACTACTCCACGGTTCCCGGCGGTTACGCCAACCAAATCCAGCCGGGCGCACAATATTCGTCCATCGGCGGCGGTAATTATAATATTTTATCAAGCAACACGACCTCTTCGGTTATCGGCGGGGGCAATGCGAACACCATTCAAACCAGCGCCAACGACGCGGTCATCGGCGGCGGCTTGTTCAACCAAATCCAAGCGAACGCCCAATGGTCCTTCATTGGCGGCGGCGACAACAACAAGGTCGGCACCAATGCCACATTCGCGGTGATGGGCGGCGGCTCCAATAACGCGATTGATACCAATGCGCAATATGCGTCCCTTCTCGGTGGCCAGCTCAATGAAATCTCCAGTTCCGCTCACTTCTCCACGATCGGTGGCGGCAAGGCCAACACGATTGGTGTTCTGGCACAGTATGCCACCATTCCTGGCGGCGGGGGAAATGTCGCCAATGGAAATTTCAGTTTTGCCGCCGGCGAATACGCGCAAGCGCTGAACAACCAATCATTCGTTTGGAACGACGGCTCGGCCGGCGCTTTCCAATCTACGGCCGACAATCAATTTTCCGTTCATGCCGCCGGGGGCGTCGTGCTCAACGCAAGCGCAGGAATCACGATTGCCGGCGACGTTACCCTCTCCGGCGGTGCTGACTACCACAACCTGTCGTTGAGCGGCGGCAATTCCCTGGGGTTTCTTTACGGTGCATACCGTCCCCTCGGCGACGGCATTCATCTGGGCTATAACTTTTATTACGATGCTTCGGGCACGCAACAGGTGCCTCATCCCGGCGCCCCCACTTCGCGGATTTCCGCGGGTTACGGATCGGTCTCGCTGGCCACGGGTCCGAATGATACGCCGCCAACCGATCGCTTGTACGTGGACATCAATGGCCGGGTTGGCATTGGCCGCACGCCCACGGCCAACTTGCTGGAAGTCGCGGGCAATGCCTCCAAAACCACCGCCGGAAGCTGGTTGGCCAACAGCGATGCACGCATCAAGACCGGCATCGCCACCGTTACCAACGCCCTGGAAACCTTGGACCGCGTGCGCCTGGTCAGCTTTCACTACACGGATGATTATCGGACCACGCATCCGGGGATTGAAGACCGCAGCTATCTCAACGTCATTGCGCAGGAATTCGCCCGTATTTTTCCCGATGCCGTGAAAGGCAGCGGCGAAAAGCTTCCTGACGGCAACGAGATCCTCCAAGTGGACACCTACCCTCTGACCATCTATTCAGCGGCGGCCATCCAGGAGTTGAATCAAAAGCTTGGGGAAACACAGCAAGCCGTCAAAGCAAAGGACAGCGAGATTCAAGAGTTGAAGGATCGCCTCACGGAATTGGAAAGAATTCTCGGCAACAAATAGACAAACTAAATCCCAACTAAAAACCGGAAAATGAAAATAAAATCCAAATCCATCGCGCTGGTCTTGCTGGCGCTCGTAACCATCATCGCTCAACCATCAAGCGCCCGCGCCCAGGGCACGGCATTCACCTATCAGGGCCTGCTGAACAGCAGTGGCAGTCCCGTTAATGGCAGCTACGACCTGACTTTCGCGCTGTTCAGTGTTGGCAGCGGAGCGGGTCAGGTCGGCAACACGCTCACCAATTCGGCGACGGCTGTGAGCAACGGCCTGTTCGCCGTCGTGCTGGACTTCGGCGCCAGCTTTCCCGGCGCGGACCGATGGCTGGAGATTGGCGTGCGAACCAACGGGAGCGGCTCATTCAGCACCCTTTTTCCGCGACAGAAGCTTTTCCCCACGCCGTATGCGATCTTCGCCAACACAGCCAGCAATGTATCCGGCACCGTGTCGGTGGCGAATCTGCCTTCCACCGTCGCCTTGCTCAATAACTCCGGAACGCTGAACTTTTTCGCCGGGGGAAATGCTGGAAATTCGACATTGACCGGGCAGGAGAACACAGGGGTCGGCTACTTTGCCCTGGCCGACCTTACCAGCGGCGGCCAAAATGCAGCCAACGGCACCGGGGCGTTGCTTCATAACACGAGCGGTTCTGGCAACACGGCCAACGGTGACGACGCGCTGAACGCTAACACAACAGGATCCTTCAACACTGCCAGTGGCAAGTACGCACTGGTTGACAACACAACGGGCTACGGCAACACGGCCAACGGCACCGGGGCGCTGCAAAATAACACGACCGGCTCCTATAACGC
>Ga0075030_100001373_pt1 | contig 21879 bp, 12 predicted proteins | sample LitLauG_LLR_2012_FD_71393 | JGI IMG/M metagenome (GOLD analysis project Ga0075030, IMG submission 71393) | Freshwater sediment microbial communities from Pennsylvania, USA - Little Laurel Run_MetaG_LLR_2012 | ecosystem: Environmental > Aquatic > Freshwater > Creek > Sediment | place: USA...
CATGAAGACTCCCACCACCGTGAAAGGTGTGGTGAGCCGCGTCGAGTGGTCCAATCCCCACGCCTACCTGACGCTCAATGTGACCAACGACAAGGGCGGGTCCGAGGAATGGTCGATCGAACTCAATAGCCCGAATTCCCTGAAGCGGTACGGTTGGACCAGCACCACGGTGAAGCCTGGCGACCAGATTACGTGCACGGGAGGGCGTGCGAAGACCGGGGCCAAGACCATGCGCGGTTTGACCGTCGAACTGGAGGACGGGAAAAGGCTCAAGTCATAGAGCCCGCGCATCGATCCCATGGTGGCGTTGCGGTACGAGTAGGTGTTTCCGGCCCGTGCGGACTTGTTTCCCCACAAACCCGGGCGATGCTATAGTTGACCCTGAATCGCTGGCCATCGGAGGTTCGTTCCATGTTGAAACGCCAGGTAGCTGCCGGGGTCGTGCTGCTCGCCCTATTCGCCTTCGTTTCCTGCAACCGGCCGGGGACTCTCGACGACTCGAGGCTCCGCAGCACGGATCAGGACACGGGCAACTGGCTCATGTACGGACGAACCTACGACGACCATCGGTTTAGTCCGCTGAACCAGATCAATGAGCAGACGGTTGCAAAACTGGGCCTGGCCTGGAGCCGGGAACTGGGCACCACACGGGGTCTGGAAGCGACGCCGCTGGTGGAAGATGGCGTCATCTTCACCACAGGTTCCTGGAGCGTGGTGTACGCCATGGACGCCAAGACGGGAGAAGTCCGCTGGACCTACGATCCTAAGGTGCCTCGCGAACGCGCCTACTTCATCTGCTGCGACGTGGTGAATCGTGGCGTGGCCCTGTACCGTGGCAAAGTCTATGAGGGAACGCTGGATGGCCGTCTGATCGCTCTCGAAGAACGGGCTGGGACTCCCGTGTGGACCGTATCCACCGCCGATAGCGCCAAGCCCTACTCGATCACGGGCGCTCCCCGCATCGCCAAGGGACTGGTGATCATCGGCAACGCAGGGGCGGAGTTTGGTGTACGCGGGTTCATTTCGGCGTTTGACGCCGAAACGGGCAAGATGGCCTGGCGCTCTTACACTGTGCCCGGAGATCCCTCGCTGGGGTTCGAATCGAAGGCCATGGAGCGCGCTGCCAAGACCTGGACGGGCGAATGGTGGAAGGCGGGAGGGGGCGGCACGCCCTGGGAGGGCATCGTCTATGACCCGGCGCTGGATCTGCTGTATTTCGGAACGGGCAATCCCACGGCCTGGTACCGCGGGCTCCGGCACGGAGGCGACAGCCTGTACACGGCATCGATCCTCGCCGTGCACGCGAGCAACGGCGAACTAGCCTGGTATTTCCAAACCACTCCCGGGGACAATTGGGACTACGATGCGACGCAACCGCTGCTGCAGGCCGACCTCAACCTGGGCGGCCGCGCACGCAAGGTAATCATGCAGGCGAACAAGAACGGGTTCTTCTACGTTCTCGATCGCGAGACCGGGGAGTTCCTTTCCGGCACGCCGTTCGTAAACGGCGTCACCTGGGCCACTGGACTCGATGCCAAAACGGGGCGTCCCGTCGAATCGGCCACTGGCTACGCGGACCTCAAGCCTGTGATTGCCTCGCCCGGCCCGGACGGCGCGCACAACTGGAACCCGATGGCGTTCAGTCCCGCGACCGGGCTGGTCTATTTGCCGGTGAAAGTTGGCACGCAGTTCTTGCATGCGCCCAATCCGAAGTGGAAATATGATGCGGACAGGGACAATGTGGGCCTCGACGGATTCTACGATGGCCCGCTTAACGCTAAATTGGGCTCGCTGCCTTCCCCCACCGGAGAGCTGGTGGCGTGGGATCCGGCAGGGCAGAGGGCGGCCTGGCGCGTGAACTATCCGGTAGTCGAAGGCGGAGGGGTGCTCGCTACGGCTGGCAACCTGGTGTTTCAGGGCCGCGCCGACGGCGTGCTGGCCGCCTATCGCGCCACCGACGGCAAGCAACTCTGGACCTTCGAAGCCGGTACCGGAATCATGGCCCCTCCAGTGACCTACCTCGTCAATGGCGTCCAGTATGTGTCGGTCATGGCCGGATGGGGTGGCTCTACCGGATTGTTCAATGCCCCCGGATCGGGCGCAGTCAAGCCGGGCTATGGAAGGATTCTCACCTTCACCCTCGACGGCGCCGCGACACTGAAAGCCCCCGCGTTCGGCCATAAGGATCCGCCCACGCCGGCCATCACCACCAACGCTTCGCCGCAGATGGTGCACGAAGGAGGCCTGCTATTCAACTCGCAATGCGCGCCTTGTCATGGAGTGAACGCCGTCGCCGGCCCCGTGCCCGATCTCCGCTACGCCAGCAAAGAGACTCTCCAGAAGATCGAGGACATCGTTCTGGGCGGGAGCTACGCGTCGGCGGGCATGCCGTCCTTCCAGAAAATCCTCAATGCCAAGCAGGTGGCGGCGATTCGGGCCTATATTGTCACGCGTGCGCGAGAATCGTCCCAACCGGCGAACCAACGCAAGCAATGAGGCTACCGGTCACTCTTGCGTTGCCGGAATCGAGGTGAAGGCGGCTGCGCCAAACCGCAGCCCCAGGACCGCGATACTCCCGGTTCCCACTGAGAATTGAGCGGAGCCCCGCATACCCGTCATACTCGGAAACCCTAAAATATTTTTCAAGGTGTCTTCTATCTTAGCGTTCGCCTGCAAATTGACGGGTTTTGTTATCAGAACTCTCCCGTTGATGTCATAGACGGTAATGGTGACTGTGGTGGCCGCACCGCTGGTATTGACGATGGAGACCCCGGTCGTGAAGCCGATCTCATCCCAGGTGAGAGTGCTGAAGGTGGATCTCGCGCTGCGGAACAGCACGATGGCTTCCTGGTCGGGACGCCCGGGCACGATCTGGCGGAAGACGCCGTACCCGGTGACTCCTGCCGGCAACGCCAGGGTTGCGTATCCCTGAACCAACGGTCCACTGATGGACGAGGGTTCCACGACGACCGTTGCATGCGCGTCCAGGGAAACCTGGCCATTCACGCCGGGCACGGTCATGGGAGTCCCGGCATCCGTGGTAAAAGTAACGGTAAATGACACGGAGCTGGAATTCGAATTCGTGAAGTAGAGCGCTGAATACCAGCCTCCCCCGAAAACGAACTGCGGCATGACTTGATCGATGTCTTGCGGGTTCCCGGCTCCCGCAATGGTGGTGTTGGCGTCGGTCTCGAGGATAATTACAGTCCCCCCTTCCGTACGGGCAACCAGATAGTTCAGCGCGCCACCAGAGCTGGAGATTTGGGCCGTACCCATACAATCGCTGCCAATGGAATAGGTGCCTGGGCCGGTGACGGGTACGCCCCCCGAGGCGCCCTGGTTCGCCGTGGCCGCGTTGAGGGTAAGACCGCCTTTGCCGTCGAACGCGAATTGACCTTCCAGGTTATACCGGGTTGCCACGCCGCCGGCGTAGGTTTCACCCCCTAAAAGAACGCCATAGGTCCCGGACACGGCGCCGCTCCCGCATTGAGCTCCGGTGACACTGGCCGGCCGGTAGAATCGGCCGTCCACTACGCTGCCCGCTACCGTAACGGCTACCAGGACGAGAGATCCTCCGTTGACGATCTGAAAACTGAATGTGGTCGTTTGGGAATTCGCGGACCATGAGCCCGTGCCCGCGCAGTTCGACTGAACCGAGTAGCTCCCCGAGAAAGAGGTCGGGGCAATCACGCCCGCCGTGCTGGTAGTGGAAGAGCCGGTAATCCCGCCCTTACCGTCCAGGCTCAACTTGCCGAGTTCCTGGTACGACACGTTTGCGTTCCCGCTTTTCACGGTTCCGGAAAGCAGGTAAGGATACGCTCCATTCAAGCTCGAATTGCTACAGGCCCCACTGATCTGGGCCTGAGCCTGGAGTGCAAAAAAAGACAACGGCAATAACAGCGTGCTCAGTTTTCTTAGGTACATGTATACAGAACCCCTCCAGTTCGTAAAAGTATCACACCCGCCCTGGCGGACAGTCCGGTACAAGTGCGTTAATGCACCTTTTGGCGCATCGCCGATCCAACGTGTGTGTCCCGCGATTTCTGCCGGGACCATCCGCTGCAGTGGGGAGTGATAAGGGTTCTGATTGCCCTTCCCACCGTCACGTCACTGGACTGCGAGAGTCACTCCTGATTGGCTTGCCACGCCGCCCACGCGCAACTCCAACGGAACGGCCGGTCCGGTCGCCGCCTCCATCGGGATGCGAACGTTCACCTGCAGGAATCCTGCTAGAAATTGTGGCGCTCCGACCATCTGCTCGTCCGCTGTGACACCGGCCACCCTGACCTCCACCGGAAGCAGCGGCTTCGGGTACGGCGGCATGTTCGGCGTGCCGTCCACACCAGGAGGGTCGGTCTGCCCCGCGCCGGTCGCGTACATCAGAATGTAGCCGCCCCGCGCCACCGGATTCGCGGGCCCATTCAGACCACTGCCGTCCGCGTTTGCGATCAGTCCCTGCCCCTTTCCGGAACCATCCGCTGTAAGAATGGCCGGCGTGGCCGCGGCCACTGGCAGAGTAATCGGCGCGCTGCGTTGGCCCTGGTATTGGAGCAGCAGCGTAGTATTCGCTTCTCCCGCCACTCCATAGGGCACCACGGCCGCCACCTGCCCGGCCAGCGCATACACCAAAGGCGCCGCGATGCCATCGAAGAACACACGCGTACCCGCCAGGCTCGTGGCCACCAGGCCGGATGTGTCGATCTGCAAGCTCGCCGCCACGGCCGGCCCCAGGTTGGCACCGTAGATCGTCACGATTTCTCCCGGCGAAACTGCGCCTGGCAAATTACTGAAGCCATTCCCCACACTGTTGGCGGCGGCCGACGGCGCCGCTCCGCACGCGTTCACCCAATCGGCCGGCGGCGGCGAAAACCGGTTCGCCAACTGCGCTTCAAACAACGAATCCGGCTGCAGCCCGCTCTGGCCGAGGCCCTCGTACAGCACGTTTTTCCTGGCATTGGGAGCGCTCCCCACCTGCAAGCCGGCGGCGGGAGGCACCTGTTGTCCGTGCACGCGCGGCGTCACTCCATCATCCGAATTGTCGAAAACGGAATCCGCTCCCGGGCCTCCTGTCAGGATCGCCTGGCCGTTGGGAGAAGGCGCAAGGTGCACCTCGCCTCCCCATAAGACCGCGTCGCCCGCCGCGTTCTTGGAGGTCCCGTCGCCGTTGAAATTCCACACCACGGCGGAAGCCAGCGTTTGATAGGCGCCGGTACTTTGATCGCCGCGATTGACGGCGTATAGAGACTCTCCCTGTTGCTGCGTATGCTTGTCCCACAGGATCGCCTGCTCGAAGGAATAGTGCGTATCGTCCGGCTGGGTGGGGTCGCGCGAGAGGTTCTGGGTCTGCGCCAGCACCGAAGTCAGCGCGCGCGCCGAGATGAAGTTGTGCCGCGCCTGTTCGCCCCGGCTGCGCTTGATCAGTATGTTCTGCGAGTTTTCCGCTTCGTAGCCATAGCCCCATCCACCCCCGTTTTTGTCCTGCGCCCCAATCACCGCGCAATCCAACACCGTGATGCGGGCCGAATACAGCAAGTAGATTCCTTCCCGCGGAAAATTCGATACGTTCACGTCGGAAACCCAACCGTTGCGTACCCCTTCGAAAAAGACGGCCGCGCCGTGCGGAGCCGGCATCCCGGTGCTGTCCGTTTCCGTGCCGACGTTGTTCTCGAAGTGAATGCTCAGCCCGCGGATCCCCACGTTCTCGTGCATTTGGTTGTCGGTGAACGTTAGCTTCACCGGATTGTTCGCCGGATCGAGCGTCCACGGAATGGGCGCATCCAGGAACACTCGATTGTTGGTCTTGCCGGTCACTTGCCGCAGGTAGGTGAAAGAGAACGCCACCGCGTCGGGCGTCCAGGCGTCGGGAGACTGCGAATTGGCGGCCGCCAGCCCCGGCCAGAAATACTGCTGCACCACGATCCAATCGCCCATCTTGATGCCGGAGGCGTTGTCCGCGTCTACTTGCATGTCCCCGCGACGGATCACGGTGGAAACGGTGCTGGCGAGTTTCCCGTTTTCGATCCAGCCATGGTTGCTGTGGCCGAAGCTTCGTCCGAACGTGAACAGGCCGTCGTAGGGCGGGTCGGGAGAAGCGTAATTCGAAGCGACATCGATCCGCGTTTGACCGCTGCCCGCCCCTTCAATGGAAACGTTGTCGTACGGAATCGCGACCGGCGCCGACATGCCGTACGATCCCGCGGGAATGCGTAAAATCCCGCCGCCGCTCTGCCCTAATACGTTGATCGCAGCTTGGAGCGGCGCGCTGATGTCCCCGGTCGCGCTCAGGGTCTGTACCGCGCACGGCACCGCCCCGGGGCTCCGCGCTCCCAGAAAATAGCCCGCGTAGGAATAATCGTCCAGGGCCCACTGTTGACCCGCGAAGTCCACGGAATGAAGGGTGTACTTCCCGTTGACTTTGGGAAAAAGCTGCGAAGTCCAGGCCTGGGCCCATCCGCTTTGACCGGAAAGAAGAACCACCAGGAGAAAGCGCCACCGAAGGACCATGTCACTCCTGCGCGTATAGTTTATCATCCTGGTATCCCGATCCCGGAATTGGCCCCGCGATCGTGAATTGGCAGGCTGCGGTCCGGTCGCCGGGGCCTGTTAGTCTCGTGCGGCACGCCTCCGGCGATACGATTCGATTGCGGTGACAACCGCGAACCCGAGCACGGAAGGAAACAAGAAGGACGGTTCGGGAACGGGAACCACCTCCGGCGGATGACCACCGCCCCCCGGCGGATTGCTTATGGTGACGCTACCATCGCCGGTGCTCGTCCCACCCTGTCTGCTCTCGAAGGCGCCGTGGACGCTAGCCGCCACAACCGGAGCGGCGGGTCCGCTTTCCGATTGATCCCCTGGGAAAATTGAAGCAAATTCTTCGGCTGGTAGCGGCGGCTCACCTGGGACGAGACCGGGACTATCGAGGACACCGGGAAGGGGCTCGGCCACAGCCACGGGGGACTGCACCGATAGCTCGATGCGATTTCCGCACCGCGCCCTGGCGAAGTGCGTCCCGTCCGTCAGCAACAGTTCGCCTGCCGCCAGACGGACCGGCTTGCTAGTCCAATAAATCAAGTTGCCGACACGGTAAGAAACGTAAACCGGACCCGCCAAATGAGAGTACGTTGTCATCAGTTTCGAGCGGTCAAACTTACGGTAGTGCCGAGCCACCAGGGGGTTGGAATCCATGGCTTGCGCCAGTTCCGCGCTGCTGTACGCCCCTCCGGGAATCACCGAATAGGCGTATACCGGTCTTCCGGAAGCTTTGGACGTAGCCGGCAGGTTCACGGCGTTACCACTGGCTGCGTGACGTTGCGCGGCACCCTGGACGGTTGCCCGCCGACGTGCCCGGTACGGCCGGCCGATCGCGAAATACAAACCAGGCAGCAAAAGAAATACCGCCGCCGCCATGGCTGCTATACGGCGAACCCGTCGCCGGTCCCGAGGCGCCGGATCGAGAGGCATGGCTTGTAGATCCATGGCTTGTAGATCGATGATCGGCCGCTGATGCAATTTGTCGGGTCTCCATCCCGAGGCCTGACTCTTACCTTTCAAACAGGGTAAGAGACTCTAAGCTACACATTCAATGGTGGAATCTGGGACGGGAAAGCGCAATACCAAGTGGTACCCGTACGTACCGCCTTTGGCGATCTCTGGTGATATCACGCCTTCCCGCTCACTGCCCGGCAATTCTTAGTGGGATAGAATCAGTCAACGGCTTATGCCTGTAGCGGAGCTTCCTATGCGAAAGATATCCCTTTTCCTTTCGGCCGTGGCACTGCTTGTCCCGATCGCCGCCGGTGCGCAAGCGCCAGCGCAGACGCCACCGGAGCAGAAACCTCTCGATATCTATTTTCTCGATACCGAAGGCGGCCAGGCCACGCTCTTTGTGTCGCCCTCGGGGCAATCGATGTTGGTGGACACGGGCTTCGCCGGCAATCAGGGCATGCCTCCCGCGCCGGCAGGGGCGGCCGCGGCGGGCACTCCGGCGATCACTCGGGATGCCGATCGCATCACTGCCGTGTTGAAGCTGGCGAAGGTTACGGTCCTCGATTACGTGGTCATCACACACTACCACGGGGACCATGCCGGTAACGCGGCCGAATTGGCCAGCCGGATTCCGATCAGACATTTCATCGATCACGGCCCCTATACGGTGGAATTACAGCCGAACCGGGTGGCAGCTTTTGTTTCGTATCTGTCCGTGCGCGAGAAGGCTCACGCCATCACGGCGAAACCCGGCGACCGGATTGCCATCGCCGGGCTCGACGTGCGGATTCTGTCCTCGGCCGGCGAGCTGATCAGCAAACCGATCGAGGGAGCGCCGGGAGCGGGCGCGCTGAATCCGCTTTGCCGCGATGCCAAACGGAAAGATCAGGATCCCACGCCGGAAAATTTTGAATCCGTCGGGATCGCCGTCCGATACGGCAATTTCCGGCTTCTGGACCTCGGCGATCTCACCTGGAACCAAGAGCACGAACTGGTCTGCCCGAGCAATCTGATCGGCACCTTTGACGTTTTTCACACGACGCGTCATGGCGATCCCCACGCGGGAGCACCCCAACTGGTTCACGCGATCCGGGCGCGTGTCGCCGTGATGAACAACGGCGAGAGGAAGGGCGCCGACCCTGAGTACTGGAAAATCGTCCACCAGGCGCCTGGGCTCCAGGACTTCTGGCAGCTCCATCGCTCGGCCGCGGGTGGCTCGGACCATAACTCGCCAGAGCAGTTCCTCGCAAACGTAAACGAAGTGGACCACGGCCATTACCTCAAGATGTCCGTCCGGCCAGACGCCAGCATGACGATGACCAACGAGCGCAACGGGTTCACCAAGAACTATGCGGCGCCATCGAACCCGCTTTCCTCCGCGAAACGATGAGCTCCGCCGGACTGCACGAGTTCGAAAGCGAGCCTGCGGTCAGCTGATTGCGCAGCAGGAGCCGAACAGGTCCTTCTTGTAATTCGCGCGCGCCAGCAGCCCGTCGCGCGCCTGCTCGATCTGGCGGCGAATCCGCGCCAGGTCCACACCCACGAGCTTCCCGCGCCACTTCCGCACTTGTCCCGCCACAAATACGTTTTCGACGTTGCTCGTGTCCATCATGGTAACCACGGTACCGGGAACGTTGTTCATCGGAAACACGTTGATCCGCCCCGCCGCCAGCATCGTGATATCCGCCTCTTTTCCCGGCGTGAGCGTGCCGATCTTCGAATCCAGATGGGCTACGCGAGCACCCTCGATGGTGGCCATTTCGAGCACGTCGCGGCAAGTCAGCAGATGGGGCAGATCCTTTTCGCCGTTGACCGCGCGCTCATTGACCAACGCGCGCTGCAGAGTGAACGCCGCCCGCATAATCGAGAACATATCCGCGCTCATGTTGCATTCGACGTCCACGCTCAGGCTCGGCCGGATCCCGTGATCGAGAGCCTTCTGGAAGGGCGGCATGCCATGGCGCATCTGCATTTCGATGGCGGGCGCGATCGAGACCCGGCCGCCCGTGTCCCGAATCATTTTCCAGACGGCTTCGTTCAACTGCGTGCAGTGGACATATTCGTTGTCGGGACCCATCAAGCCCTTCTTGCCCATCTCCTCCAGCGCGCCGAAGCGATCGCCGACGATGTGGGACGTGATCGGCACACCGACCGAGCGCGCCAGCTTCCAGTGGTCGGCATTCGTGCCGGTGTTCAATGCCAGCGTCAACAGTTGGTCGTTCGACGAGAAATACTGCGTCTTGATGCGTGTGATGTCCTGCGGGAAGGCCGTCCCCTTGACGCCCGCGGAGTACGAATAGACGGCTCTTCGGCCGGACTCCTTCAATCCCTGAATACAAGCGTCGGAATGCGCAGGGGTATGCGAGACCTGTGACAGGTCTATCGTCGTGGTCACGCCGGCATTGAGCTGGCTCAGCGACGCCACCAGCTCCGAGACGTACGCGTCCTCCGGCTGATAGGCAGGCGTCAGGATTTCCTGGATTACCGACATGTAGTTTTTGGGAGCGTCGTTGAACGCGCCCAGATTGCCGTCGGCGAGCAGGCTCCGCAGAACCGTCTCGTACTGATGATGATGCGTGTCGACGAAACCAGGCATTACGATCATGTCGGTCGCGTCCACCGTCACGGCGCCTTTCCCGGCCGCACCGAGATCCGCCCCGATCGCCGAGATCTTCTTCCCTTCGATCAGCACGTCGGCCTTCGCGAAATCGCCGACCGCGGCATCGAGGCTCATTACGATGCCGCCCTTGAGCAGAATCCGGTGGGCCTTTTGAAGACGGTCGATCGTCCCGGCATCGTTTTGCCGTGCGGCCTGCTGCGCGTCCGCCGCCTGGGGCAACAGTCCGGTCGCGGCCACTCCTGCGATACTACCCTTCAGAAAAACGCGGCGAGTCTTTTCTTCCGATCTTGCGGACATGGGAGCCTCCTTATGGGCGGATTCGGCCCACCTGGGATTAGCCGGTCAGGATCCTATCTGGAGCTCACTTCGTCTTTGCCTTCCCGCCCACTTTTTCGGTGTAGTGCTCCAAATCCTGGTTTCCTTCGATGCAGCCGAACTCGAACTGCTCGTAGGTGGCGTCGATTCGCCGCCCCCAAGTGCCGGCGATTTTCCAGGGTCTGGTGTAGATGCTCGGGTCCTCGATGGTCGCTTCGTAGTTGATGTTGTTGGAATCCACCGGCGTGATGCGCTCGACCACATGAATGTTTTCCGTGGTGAAATTCCCAACCATGTCAAACCAGGTCCGGCCGTTTTGATTGGTCGTATCCACCACCAAGGTGTCGCCCTCCCAATGGCCCACGGAATCCCCCATGAACAGCTTGATGGAGGGCGCGATGTGCGCGCGCCCGTCCAGAAAGATAATCCGGTAGGAGTGGGCATACTCGTACGCAATCAGCACGTGTCCTTGTGGCTGGAGAATCTGAAATCCGAATTGCTGATAGGCGGTGTGCGGAACGCCGGACATGAAACAATGTGCTTCCGGTTCGTCGTATACGTGGTTCTCGCGAAGATCCTTGGCCTTCGCGGCCGCCTCGGGTTTGTAGGGTATCTTTCCGCCGGGCGGGTCTACGATCGCGCCCCTCCCGGCAGGAATACCGGGCCGCGCCACCGGGTGATCCTCGATATCGTAGATGGCCTGATTGAATCGTCCGGCCCAGTAGCCTTGCAAGTTCGGCTTGCCATCGCTCAGCCGGGCCACTGGTGCACCCTTGACCATGGGCGGCTGCCAGTAGGGAGCGAACGGATTCCCGCCGGCCTGCGCGACGGCGGGCACACTGCTTACCAGGATAGCGGCCGCTAAAACCAGGGCGGAACACAACAGGTTCTTGTTCATCGAAGTCGTTGACCTTTCCAACCGTAGGAAAGCCTCTCGGATTGGACTGAGGATTTAGTGTATCACCGCAGGCACGCTGCTCCGGAATGCGCTTGACGGCCAGCCACGTGGATGCCGGCGCCGCGGTCCGAAATGTCCCGGTTCCCGGCAAAGGTGAGCTCCGGGCTGTTCGCCAAGGATTACAAGAGAGCTACGACCAACGTAATCCCGTGTGCTGAAACGCTGGCTAATGCCGCTGCGCATCGCATAAACTCTCTATGGGAAATGTTACAAATTTCGACGGCACATCCGATATGCAGTCTGTGTCGATAGCACTTAGCGGAACCTTTGTTGCCGCCGCTTTGGGATGTACGATCGGTTGGCTTCGAACCTATCGGCTCTTATCACAGAGCAGGCGGGAACAAGCGACGAAAGACCACTCTTCGCGGTTTATCGAAGAAGAGCGCCGCGTCCTGGAACTGGTGGCCAAAGGTGCGTCCCTGAAGGATGTGCTGGATGCTCTGACCGCGGCCATCGAAAGAATGGCGCCCGGCTGCTTTTGTTCGGTCCTCCTGCTGGATGAAGATCGCAGGCATCTGAGGGAAGGCTCCGGGGGTGGTTTGCCTCGGGAATACGTGCAAATAGTGGATGGCCTGGAGATCGGACCCGATGTGGGTTCCTGCGGTTCGGCCGCCTTTCGCAACCAGACCGTATTCGTGAATGACATCGCGAGCGACTACCGCTGGGCATCGGCCAAAGACTTGGCGCAGCGTTTCGGCCTGCAGGCCTGCTGGAGCGTCCCGATCCGGGATTCCCGAAACCAGGTGTTGGGCACCTTTGCCATGTATCACCAGCGTTCCGGACCTCCGCAGGCGGGCGAATTACGAATTGTGGAAGCCGGCGCTTACCTGGCAGGCAACGCCATCGAGCGCCTCACCACCGAGCGGAAACTGCGGGAAAGTGTGGAACGCCTCCGGTTGGCGGAGGAAGCTTCCGGATTTGGCGTTTGGGAATTAGACGTGGACACCGACATGTGGACGCTGTCGGAAGGAGCCGCGGCCATGAGCGGACTCGCCCGGATAGCGGGGCGGGTGAGCGGACCCGAATTGAGGGCGGTGATCCACCCCGAGGACAGCCCCGGTGTAGCCGAGGCTCTGCGACTCGCCCTCGAGAAGGGGATCGACCAACAGATCGAGTTTCGGGTAACCCTGCCGGACGGCACGAAAGGCTGGCGGCGAAGCCGGGGACGCGTGGAGATGGTGAACGGCAAGCCGTCCCGGATGACCGGAGCGATTATCGACATCACCGAAGAAAAGGCGATGCTCAAGAAACTCCGCGATAGCGCGGAGCGAATGAGACTGGCCGAACAGGCAGCCGGATTCGGCATTTGGGAAGTGGACTACCTCGGCAACACCATCACGCTGTCGGAAGGAATGCTGGTTTTGAACCGGATGCCTTCCGGAGCGCCGCTCCGATACACGCTGCAGGAGTTCGGGAAGGTGTCGAATCCGGATCATATCGCCGCCGTGAGGAAGGCCAGCGCGTGGGCGATCGAAAACCGCAAGCCGTTTCAGATAGAAACGGAATCGGTCTCTCAGGACGGCACGGTCCAGTGGCAGCGCATACAGGGACGCGTGGAATTTGCCGGGAACGCGCCGCAGCGGATCATCGGGGCCACCATCGATATCACGCGCGAGAAAGAGATTGCGGTTTCGCTCGAGCAAGCCCGCGCCAAGGCGGAAGCCGCTGCCCAGGCCAAGAGCGAATTCCTGGCTAACATGAGCCACGAAATCCGCACGCCGATGAACGGCGTCATCGGCATGACGGGTCTGCTGCTTGACACAGACTTAACAGTCGACCAGCGGGACTATGCCGAAACCGTCCGCAGTTGCGGAGAAGCACTGCTGACTATCATCAACGATATTCTGGATTTCTCGAAGATTGAAGCGGGGAAACTGGCCCTCGAAGCCTTTCCCTTCGATCTTCGTCTGCTGCTGGAAGAAGTGAGCGAGATGCTGGCGCCCCAAGCCGAGCAAAAAGGGCTCGATCTGGTGGTTCGCTACCCCGCCGGTACGCCCGGCCACTTCGTAGGCGATGCCGACAAAATCAGGCAGGTAGTCACCAACCTTGTGGGGAACGCGGTGAAGTTCACGCATGCCGGCCATATCCTGGTCGCCGCCGAGTGTACTCCCAGGGAGGGAGGAAGCGTGGAAGTCCGGATCACGGTTACCGACACCGGAATCGGGATTCCATCCGACAAGCTGGGGTTTCTATTCGACAAATTCAGCCAGGCCGATACCTCAACCAAACGCAAGTACGGGGGCACGGGACTGGGGCTGGCCATTTCCAAGAGGCTGGTGGAGTTGATGGGAGGTTCGATCCACGTCGAAAGCCAGGCGGGCGAAGGCACGTCCTTCTGGTTCTCTCTGACCCTGCCGAGGGACCGTCAGACCGAGGTTCACGCCCCCGCCGCCAGCCTGAAGGGATTGCGCGTTTTGATTGTCGACGACAACGAGGTGAACCGATGCGTGATTCATGAGCAGATCTCGAGCTGGGGAATGCGAAATGGAAGCTACGCCACCGGCGAAGATGCGCTTGCCGCCATACGTTCGGCCCAAGCGGCCGGCGATCCTTTCGACATCGTGATCTCCGACTATCGGATGCCCGGAATCGACGGCGCCACGCTGGCCGCCAGCATTCAGGCCGATCCGGCGGTGTGGAAGCCTCTGTTCATCCTATTGACCTCGGTCAGCCACTGGAGAGAGCTGAACGGGCTGGAGGGTTCGAGTGTGGACGCATGTTTGGTCAAGCCGGTTCGTCACGCGAAGCTGATGAACACGCTCGCCACTCAGTGGTCCAAGAAGCATCCGCACGCTGTTTCCCGGTCAGTCGTCCCTCGGCCAGCCGGGAGTCAACCGGCGCCGCCCTCATCGGTGACGCATTCCTTACCGGCAGTCTCAGCCGAGGCTTCCACCGCCGGCCTCGGACCGCAACTCCGATCCCTGCACAACTCCATCGATGCGGGGAGCAACGGCACGGGCCTGGCGGGCGGAACCGATTTTCGAGTTCTATTGGTGGAAGACAATGCCATCAATCAGAAGGTCGCCCTCCGGATGCTTTCCCTGCTTGGGGTGCGGGCGGATGTGGCTGGCAACGGGATGGAGGGTGTAGAGATGTTGCGCATGCTTCCTTACCACGTCGTTTTGATGGATTGCCAGATGCCGGAAATGAACGGTTACGAAGCCACCGCCCAGATCCGGCAACTGGACGGTCCGAACCGCCACGTTCCGATCATCGCCATCACCGCGGAGGCCCTCTCCGGTTCCCGCGAGCGCTGCCTGGAAGCCGGAATGGACGACTTCATCGCCAAGCCGATCAAGCTCGATGATCTGACCCGCGTACTCGGGATCTGGCTTCAGGCGGGCCGGGAGAATCGACGCGTTCCCATAGCCCCGGGACGCTGAAGAACGGCGCATCCTCTCAGCAGGCGTACGAGAAAACCGACGAGCGGAAGGCGAGTAAGGGCAGCAGCTACCTGGTGACCTGACGCTTCCAGTATTCCCAGGCGCGGTTGTTGGCGGCGGCGCCGGCAGGGGTGACGTTGGCGGGCGGCCGGGCTCCCGGTGCGCGCTCCAGATAAGACACCGTGCCTCCCAGACGGATGGCCTGCTCCTCTACGCGGGCGTTCATGTTCAGGAAATAGGCGTTGCTCACGGCCGTCGGCAACGTGGCGCCCACAACCGCTACGCCGTGGCCGAACATGAGAATGGCGGTCTTGCGCCCCAGCGCCTGGGCGAGCGACTTGCCGAGCGCGGGATTGCGGATCAACATATCGTCGGCGTTGCCGCCGAACTTGCGGACGTCGAACAGGGGAATGCCGTCGTTGATGAACGAGCCGGTGTGGATCATGTTGCGCAGGGGCACGGAGCTGGAGGCGAAGGCGATCAGCTCGGGCGAATGGGCGTGAATGACCGCCATCACGTCGGGCCGCGCCTTGTAGATCTCCCCGTGGATGAATCGCTCGAGATAGCCATCGGTGCGGGCGGCGTCGACAGGTTTGCTGTCGAGGTCGTACTCGATCGCATCGGCGGCCGTTACCATGCCGGCGGAGATGGCGCGCGACAGGTAATAGCGGTTGGGGTTGCGCGGATCGCGGGCGCTCACGTGGCCGTAAGCATCCAGGACCGAGATCTCATGGGCCAGGACGCGGTTGGCGGCGACGAGGTCGTCCACCAGGGCTGGGTTCGATGGACCGGGGGCGGCGCCGGCTTTTCGGAAAGCGAACGCCCCGGCGAATGCGGCCACAGCCGCGAGGGCGAGGAGAACGGTGCGATTCTTCATGGGTTGCTCCGGAATTCGAGTATACGGCGGGAGATCAAGTGCTACAAACCAAATACTAAGACTGCCGGCTGGCCGTGGGTATCCAAGATGCGGTCCTCCAGACCTGTGGCAACGGCGACGCGCTGTCTCCCCGCGCTTTGATACGTGATCACTCCGCCCCCGGTCGGCTGGCGAAGAGGAATGCGGTGGAGCAGTTTGCCCGCCGCCGCGTCGAAGGCGAGTAGATCGCCATTGAGATCCGCTGTCAGGACCAGGCCGCTGGCGGTAGCGACAATCCCGGCAACCATGGGAGTGGCGGCCGGAAAGCGCCAGCGAATGGCGCCGGTGTCGGCATCCACGGCCATGACCCAACCGAGTTTGCGGGCGTCTTTCTCCCCAAAAGCGTTCGCGCTACCCAAAAAGTTCTTACCCTCTTCGAATACCGGCAACTTAGAGTCCATTTTCAGCGTGGTGCACCAGTCGACACTGTTCACATACACCAGGTTGGTCTGAGGAGAGTAGGCGGGACCATTCCAGAGCACGCCCCCGGCGGTTCCGGGACAGAAGTGAGTGCCCTGAGTGGTAATCAGAGCATCAATATTCTCAATCGTGGTGACCGCGGCCTTCCATGCGACCTTACCCGAACCGAGGTCGATGGCGTGAAGGTACCCGTCTTTGCCCGCAGCCATCGCGCGCCGCCGCCCCAACCTGGTAGTGACCAGGGCGGGAGTCGCGGCTACATCCCAGTCATGCACGTCGTGTGGAACAAGTTGATACCACGTGCGAAGTTTCCCGGTCTTGGCGTCCAGCACCACAATCGAGCCGGTATAGAGGTTCGCGCCGGGGCGGTATTCACCGGCGAAATCCGGACCCGGGTTCCCCGTGGGCACGTACAACGCGCCGGAATCGGGATCAATCGTGAAACTCGTCCACACCGACCCGCCGCCGGCGTGTGTTCCCTTGGGCCACGTATCGGCGCCAGGCGCGTTGCCCGTCGGAACCAACGGAAAGGTCCACTTGACCCGGCCCGTGGCGGCGTCCAACCCCGCCGCCACGCATGCGCAAGCACGCTCCGCCCCGGAGGTGCCGATGAAAACCATGCCGTCCCAAGCCATGGGAGCGACGGCAACCGGAGCGGGGCTGCCATCGGGTTCGGTCATCCTGGTGGCCCATAGCTGCTCGCCGTTGGAAATGTTGTAGGCGACGACGTAGCCGTCGCGGAAACCCCGGAACACACGATTTCCGGCGATGGCTGCGCCGCGCACCGTACCACCGGCCCCTTCGACTTCGTGGCGCACACGCCAGCGGAGCGCACAGGTGCCCGCGTCGATGGCATAAGTATATTCCGAAGTCGTAAAGTAAAGCGCTCCGCCGAGAACCACGAGGCTGCTTTCCAACGTCGCAGTTTCCGGTAGCTGGTAGGAGCACACCTGCCGCAAGCCAGTCACATTTTTCGGCGTGATCTCCGACAGCGGCGAATACCGGCTCGATCCATAGTCGCGGTTGGACATGGGCCAGTCCGCGGCGGCTGAGCCCGGAACCGCTTGCCATGCCCACGCGGTAACAACGGAGAGTAGCAGAAAGACACAGGACGTCCACATGGCTGGGGACTATAGCACACGGGTGAGTATGGGACAATCGCCATCCGGCGCCCCTCAAAAACTTTCCTTGACAATGTATTCTGCTTTGGTAATACTACCGAGCCATGGACGGTGTGTACTCGCGGCGGCTTTTTCTCGGCGGCCTCGCCGGTCTGGGCGCGGGCGCGATGCTTGGCGGGAACCGGCTTTCCGGCCAGGGGCGCATCTCCTTGATCAACGTCCACCACCACCTCACTGCCCCTGCCTATGTCAAGTTTCTGATGGAAAACAAGGTGCGGGACTTTCCCAATAAGTCGGCCGCGGAGTCCGTGGAGGACATGGATAAAGCGGGCGTGACCACCGCGATTACCTCGATCATCGGCCCGGGTATCTGGTTCGGAGATCTTTCCGCCACGCGCCGCCTGGCGCGCGAGTGTAACCACTACGCGGCCAAACTCATGGCCGACTATCCCGGCCGTTTCGGCATGTTTACCATGCTGCCGCTACCCGACGTGGACGCCAGTCTGCGGGAAATCGAATATGGATTCGACACGCTGAAGGCCGACGGCGTTTACTTGTTCACGAATTTCGGAGGCAAGGCCCTCTATGGAGACAAGTATCTCGGCGACCCGGTGCTCGCTCCGATTTATGAGGAACTCAACCGGCGTAAGGCGGTGGTGTATACACACCCCAAGGAGCCGGCCTGCTGCCATGAATTGATCCCGGGAACCAACCCGGCAACCATCGAGTATCCGATGGATACCACGCGCTCCATCATGAGTTTATTGGTCACGGGCACGGCGGGGAAGTACCCGGATGTGAAATTCATCTTCTCCCACGGCGGTGGCGCCACCGCTAGCGTGGCGGGTCGCATCGTGGGGGCCGCCGCGACGTACCTGGAAGATGGCGGTGTCTTACGGCCGGGAGCGCCGGCGCCGCGCAGCAGCCCGCAAATGCCGAGAGGTCCGCTCTACGAGCTGCAAAAGTTCTATTACGATACTTCGGGCGCGTCCAATCCCATTGCCATGGGGGCGCTGCGCCGGATGGTTCCCATGTCTCAAATTCTGTTTGGCACCGATTTCCCGTTCGCCAGTTCGGCGGAACAATTGAATCTCCTGAAAGAGTGCGGCGTGTTCAACGCCAAAGAGCTTCAAGCGATCTATCGTGAAAACGCCGGCAAGCTTCTTCCGCATTACCGCTCTTAGAGCCGGCCGCATTGGCGGGCGGGGTGCCGAGGGCTGCCGAAGGGTGAAGGGGTCATGCAAAAGATTCTGATTGCCGTTGTATTCGCATTGGCAGGAGCGATTTGTCTTTCCGCCCAGGTCACCTCCGCAACCATTCAAGGTGTGGTGGCCGATATGTCCGGCGCCGCGATTGCGGACGCCGCCGTGCAAGTGAGGAACGTTGGAACCGGCATTACCCAATCCGCCGTCTCGAATGCGCAAGGACGATTTATCCTGCCCGATCTGGCGGTTGGCGACTACGAACTGCAGGCATCCAAAACGGGATTTGCCACTGTTGTTCACAAGGGCATCACGCTGACGGTGGGCGCTCAAAGCGTGATCGACTTCGTGCTGCCGGTAGGCCAGCAGGCCCAGACGATCACCGTGGAGGGACAGGTCTCCCAAGTGGATGTCAGCAACGCGGCGCTCTCTTCGTTGATCGACCAGCGGCAAATGGCGGTCCTGCCGCTCAACGGCCGCAATTTCGAACAACTGATTTTTCTGTCCCCCGGCGTTCAACTGATCAATACGATGACGCCCAATGCGCGGCAGGGATGGGCCGCGGTCTTCTCCGCCGCCGGAGCCAGGCCCGAGGGGTACACGCTCCTGCTCGACGACGAATCCATTGATAACTTCTTCCGGCGTGGTGTGGGCACCATCACCGGCTCCTCACTCGGTATGGAGGCCATGGCCGAGTTTCAAACCTTGACCAATACCTATGGCGCGCAGTTCGGCGGCAACGGGGCAGTCATCAACTCCGTGAGCCAGTCGGGCACCAACGGCTTTCACGGGTCGGTGTACGAGTTCCTCCGCAACAGCGCGCTGGATGCCCGCGGCTTCTTTGACCCGTCCACCATCCCCTTCCGCCGGAATCAGGCCGGAGGGAGTCTGGGCGGTCCCGTGAAGAAAGACAAAGCGTTCTTCTTTGTGAATTACGAGGGCATCTGGCAACTGCTCGCGCAAACCCGGATCGCCACCGTTCCCGATGCCGCGCACCGTCTCCCCAGTTTTCCGCGCGCGCAGAACCCCGTCACTTACGATGCCATAGTCAGCACTTTGGCGGTCTATCCGATGCCCACTTATAACTTCAATCCCGCCGCGGGCACGGGGCAAATTCCCATGGTCGCCAACCAGACTGTCCACGAGAATTACTTGCTGGGACGCTTCGACTACACGCTTTCGAGTAAGGATTCCTTTTTTGCCCGCTATTTCTTCGACAAACAGCACGTCATCGACCCGTACACCGGCGGCACCGGCACCGTGCCCGCCCAGCTTCCCTTCTGGCCCGAGCGCGACGAGGGAATGAACCAGTTCGTCACGCTCGAATGGAAACGCATCATCTCGCCTTCCCTTCTGAACACGGCCCGCGCCAGCTTCTCGCGCCCCAACACGGGCGATTACGTGGTGAACACCAATCCCGCGCTGCAGTTCTTCCCCGGCGCGGCGCGGCCCGATGCCTTGATTACCATCGCCGGGATCAGCCCTCTGGGCCAGAGCTTCTTCGTCCCCGCCGTCGACCTGCAGAACCGCTTTACGGAGGCCGACGACCTCATCTGGAGCCACCAAGCGCATACCACCCGTGCCGGCGTCTCGGTGCTGCGGCAGCAGTCCAATGTCTTTTATCCCTTTCGCAGCGGCTCGGTTTGGACTTTCGGCGGCTTGTCCGTGTTTCAGGCGGGCGGCAACGCTCAGACCATGGTGCAGGGAACTCCGGTCGGGCCGCAATATTACACCAACCGCGACTACCGCGAGATCGATGTCACGCCCTATATCCAAGACGATTGGAAAGTGACTTCCCGGCTGACTCTGAACCTGGGTCTGCGCTGGGAATTCACCACCAATCCGGTGGAAAAGCACAATGCGCTTTACACGGTCACCGATTACCTGCATGGCGCCGGTCTCGTCAATGTCCCGCACCCCAACCAGTTCAATCCGTCGTGGGGCAATCTGGACCCGCGCTTCGGCTTTGCCTGGGACGTGTTCGGCAATCACAAGACGGCGCTGCGCGGCGGCTTCGCCATCAATCACAGCCCCATCTTCGTGGCTCAGTACAACCCGCAGTACACGGCGGTGAAGCCCTGGGACGGTCTGACTCAGTCCGCACCCGTGTTTCCCACTCCTTTCACCGCCATCAGTCCGACTCTCCCGGCTATTAGTCCGGGATGGGACTGGTACATCCATAGCGCTCCTTACCTGATCCAGTACAATCTCAATATCCAGCGAGAGATCTTCGAAGGCACCGTCTTCACCATTGGATATGTGGGATCGCATGGCGTGCACCTGGTCACCGCGCAGGACCGCAATCCTCCCGTAGCTACTGTCGACGCCAACGGCGTGTATCACTTCGGCGCGCTCGCCAGCGGCAGGATCCAGGTGAACCCGCGCTTGAACCCGAACCTCGGGTTTCTGATCATGGGGGAAGCGGGGACCTCGTCGCGCTATCACTCTTTGCAGACCAGCCTCAATCGCCGCCTGACCCGCAACGTCCAGGCGCAGGTGTCCTACACGTTTTCGAGTTGCATGGATGACGGAGGAAGTCCGCTGGGGAGCATCAACGGGGGCAACTCTCCGACGGCCTACGAAAACCCCTACGACCGGTCGGTGGACCGCGGGCCGTGCTACTTCAACGCGCGGCATGTCGTCCGAGTGAATGGCCTGGTCAACCTGCCTTTCCACGCTAACTCGTTCGTGGAAGGCTGGCAGCTTACGGGAATTTTGACTGAAAACAGCGGCTTGCCTTTCAGTGTTTCCACGGGTTTCGACCAAGTCGGTTACAGCAGTACGGGCACGCCCCGCCCCGACTATATCGCCGGGTGCCAGGTGAAGGTGCAGGCGGTCAACCGATGGTTTAATCCGGCGTGCTTCTCCGTAGAAGCTCCGGGTACTCTGGGTAACGTGGGGAGGAACACCCTCATCGGTCCCGGTCTCTCTCAGGTGGATTTCGCCGTGGTGAAGGACACCCGGATCGCGAAAATCTCCGAAGCGTTCCGCGTGCAGTTCCGCGCCGAGTTTTTCAATATTCTGAACCACCCGCAGCTCGGGCAGCCGAGCGCCGCCGTCTTTGCCCAGGGGACCAACGGCACCGGCCTTCCCAGTGCGCAAGCCGGCCAGATTACTACGCTGGCCACCAACACCGCGTCGCGCCAGGTTCAGTTTGGTTTGAAGTTTCTTTTCTGAAAGGACTGGCATGTCATCCCCCAAAAGTCCCGCCCACCGCCGAGGTGCTGACTACCGGCCGCCCCGGCGCCGGTTTCCTGGAGGAGGTGATCCAGTCGCCCGCCGTGAAAGATATTCCTTTGCTGAAACCATAAGGAGATGGTATGAATGAGTAGGCTCAGGCGGGATAAGCTCCGAAAGAGGGTGACCTCATTCGGAGTAGACAGGTCACAGGCTGCATGTTTGTTTGAGGCACTTGACCTCGTAAAGGAGATTGGTCAGACCTGTGACTGGAGCGCC
>Ga0075030_100001377_pt1 | contig 21867 bp, 21 predicted proteins | sample LitLauG_LLR_2012_FD_71393 | JGI IMG/M metagenome (GOLD analysis project Ga0075030, IMG submission 71393) | Freshwater sediment microbial communities from Pennsylvania, USA - Little Laurel Run_MetaG_LLR_2012 | ecosystem: Environmental > Aquatic > Freshwater > Creek > Sediment | place: USA...
GATGTTTACTTTTCGGCTGATGTGGAGACAGACGGCCCCATCCCCGGCCCATTCTCAATGCTCTCGTTCGCTCTCGTTTTTGCAGGAGTCTTCAACGGTCGCGAATTTGTTTCTCCGAAGAAATTTGATAAGACTTTTTACCGAGAACTTCGCCCAATTTCTGAAAATTTCCAGTCGGACGCTCTTCGGGTAAACGGATTGAACCGAAATCGTCTGTTGAGCGAAGGGGGAGACCCAGCTGAAATAATGACTGAGGCGGCGCAATGGATAAGGGACACCGCTAGAAACGGCAAACCGATACTTGTAGCGTATCCGCTCAGCTTTGATTGGTCGTGGTTGTATTGGTACTTCACCAAATTTGCGGTGGGAGGATCGCCATTCAACCATTCCTTGTGTTATGACGTCAAAACCGCTTTTGCGGTAAAGGCGGGCGTTCCGATTTCCGAAGCCGGACGTTCCAAACTTCTTCCCTCCCTCCGGCCAAAGAGCAAACATACGCATAACGCCTTGGATGACGCGATGGAACAAGCCGAAGTCTTCGCGAGTGTTTTCCAATGGGAGGGAAAGGATGGGGCAACTACTAATCGAAAGACGTAGTCAGGCCGCCGACCGAATCCAGAAGCTACAAGCTGAATTGAAAGGCGCGGAAGCCTTGTGCGACGGCAAAGCCTGTGCGTACATAACAGGTTCTGTGGCCAGAGGCGAGGCGAGCGCTCATAGCGACCTCGATATTTTCATTGTCAGTAAGGGTACGGTTCCCGACCCTAACCTTAGTCGATTGGATGAAATCCTCGTAAAGGCAGACCTGATCCAAGCGAGCAAGAAGCAGGGCTTCCCTCCATTCTCCGGGGACGGGGAGTACCTGACGCGCCACATCATCGCTGAACTCACTGACGCTCTCGGCCAACCTCATGATGATGTAAATAACACCTTCACGGCGAGGTTGCTGCTCTTGCTTGAGAGCAAACCCCTGCTCGGCAAACGTAGCTACGATCAAGTCATCAGCGATGTCATATCTGCCTATTGGAAGGACTATCCCGACCACAAAGACGATTTTCAGCCAGCGTTTCTTGCAAATGACATACTCCGCATGTGGAGGACGTTTTGCGTGAACTACGAGGCTCGAACTCAGAGCATTCCACCTCTCAAGAAAGCGAAGAGGAAGCTAAAAAACTACAAGCTGAAGCATAGTCGTTTATTGACGTGCTACTCAGCCCTGCTTTATCTGTTAGCCGTTTTTGTGGAGCGCGGAACAGTCAGGCCCGAGGACATCAAAGAGATGGTCTCCTATACTCCCACCGAACGTCTCGAATGGCTCCTGAAATCGGGTCGCTGGCCTGCCGCGCATAGTGCGTTGAGTGAATTGATTGATCGCTACGAAGACTTCCTGAGAAGCACTGATTTTGCTGAGGAAGATATTGTCAACAAATTATTAGAGGGGGCACCGAGTGGTTTTTCACTCAAGTTTGATGACCGCTTTGGTGATCTCGTCCGCGACGCCATGGAGAGCATTGGAGGAAAGAACCGTTTCTACCGAATGCTGCTCGTCTGAGCGCTCAGTGTGTGCGACCGGTACAAATGTACAACGCCTTGGAAGTGATCCGCGCGGCATACGCATTACGACTCGCCCTTCGATACTCATCCTGCAAGCGGAGACCTGATGAAGATATTTCTTCCAGACACGAATGTGCTGGTCGACTACGGAAGGAGCGCCAAAGTCAGAACTGCAATCGACGAGGCTGGCGATAAGGGCGCAACCTTCGTGATTGCGCCGCCGACGCTTACCGAACTCTCCGTTGGTGTGGTGAAAGGAGGAGGGACTCACTTCGACTCCATACAGGAAGATATTTGAGTGGCTGCAGAAGCATTTGAACGCCATCCTTGAATTGCCCAAACCTTTCATGGTTCAGGTCCTTCATTCACCTGCAAAACTAGGGGAAGTGAAGACGCATCATCAAATCGAGCGGGTCAGTCTGGTCGCGGATGCTGCATCCTTTAGCGAATTTCTGCTGCACAAGGATGCGCCGGGAAGTGCGTGGACTGACCTCGATAAAGCCGTCGAAATACACGAAATGATTCTGGATAAGGAGTTCAATTCGCTGAAGAAGTTAGCGGAACTGCCTCGAAAATCCTTTGACATTGCTGCCAAGTTTTCCGAAACATTCGATCTGCCGCGACCCGACCCTGCCGTCTTTCGCGAACGATTCTCGGCGGCGATGGAGTATGCTGAGACAACTATTGAGAGGATCAGGAACGGCGCGAACCCGAGGAAGAACGATCCCGGCAGATTTGGAGATTTCCAGCTGTTTTTCTATCTCGCGAATCCAGAAATATGCCTCTTAACTCAGGAGGACTTCTCATCTGACATCACCAAATCGCCGCAGCGAAATCGGATTGTAGGGCTGGATGCGCTGGACACTGCCTAGCCATCTGCTGCGGAGGAATACGTGCTCCATGGTACAGATGCATAGTCAATGAATTGGCTCTAACAATTCGATACGGGATGGATCGAAATTGTGAGAACATTGCTCCGATAGGCTCGGAGGCACCATGTTCGATCCTGAGATCGGCAAAACGACGCGCTGGAAAAAGGGTCAAGCCAGCCCCAATCCGGGCGGACGCCCGAAGTCCCGGCTACTTTCAGATGCGCTCCGCGCGCAACTCGCCCAAGTGAAGCCAGATGACCCGGCGGGTCGCACCTACGCGGAGGTCGTCGCTGAGAATCTCGTTGAAATCGCCTGCTCGGAAGGACCGGGAGCAGTTCACGCCGCCAGCGAGATCGCGGATCGTATCGAAGGTCGTTCACGCCAGTCCATCGAGGTCGCGGACATCACAGCGGACCTCCGCGACAGGTCAGACGAGGAATTGCGATTCCATTTGGAACATTGTCGTTGGCCTACGGAGGAGGAACAAACGGCGTTAACAACCGCACGGCCCTCTTCCTCGGACGTTTAAACGTTGACCTCGTGCATTGGCCTAGACGGGACCCATATCTCTCAAAATACGCTGGACGTAGTCTCCGATTTCCTGTTCGGGGAATGCCTCCCGAGACTGCCAGAATGCCCAGCAGATTTGAACCATTAATGATTGAAGAAGCGCGCCAAAATCTGGTCCGAGGTGTTCAGCCGCTGTGATCTGACTCCCGACAATTTCCGGCTCACTACTCCGATAATCGTTTTGATCCAAATCTGCGGGGACAATGTTCGGAAGAAATACCAGACGCAGGTTCAAAAAGTTATCCAGCGTCACAGTTATTTCGACATTTCCCCTATACCCTACCCGACGAAAAAATGCGTTAGCACACCGCAACGTTCTTAGCGTGTGATGGAAAGGATCGCCCAGAAGGAACTGTCCATCGTGGGGCTGCATCAATTTTCGATTGAAAATCAGGCCGAACTGACTGACCTGTCCGTATTCCGCAGGGGCATTGAACGAAGCGACACCGTCCGCAACACGCCGGACTGTGGCAAACGGGAAGATGTGGGCACCCCTATATCTCTGCGTCGACAGAAAGTCCCAAGTGTCATCGCGGGTACAGAGCGCGCGTCTCGGATACAAGGGGGTAATACTCACCTCGACATATGGATGCATCTCACCAACCGCTCGGCGTGCTCGTTCTCTTGCAGCGAGCAGCATCCGATCCCGAAGCGCCGAAGGCTCTGCTCGCCTGCGGACTAGTTCCATGACAAGGTCAACATCGGCCAAGTCATAAGGATTTGCTGCGTTCCCGGTGCGCACGTATACCCGTTTGCTGTTCTCGATTGCGTGAGGCGCTTCCCAGCTTTCATCTACTTCGATGACCAGAAACACTCGGCCTTGAACGTCACTCTTCACCACTGTCGTGCGAGGCAATATCGGAGGGTTTGTACCCTGCAGGCAAATGCTTTCTACCGTGAGCACAAGTTCCTCGGCTGGAAGCCCGAAACCTTCGATTGGGTTCTGCGGCTCGCCGTTGGCAGCGTTCACTCCGACCACAATAACGCCGCCTAGTGAATTGGCGAAGGACGACACCACCTTCGGCAGCGCGCGGCGCACGTTCTCATCAAACGTGCTTTTGTACTCAACCCGAATGCCCTCGTTGAAGCGGGCACAGAACGCTCTGATGTCGTTGGCTGTCTGAGGCACGGTCTGGAATAGCATGATTCCCTTCCTCGGTTCGCGCCGCCCGAATAATCACCCGGACCTTCTGAAATCAAGACCAACAGCCCTTGGCACGTTGGGCACTTCCGCTGCCAGATGTGGGACCCATTCGCACCGTAGCTCTCGCAACATGCCGCACATTGCAGTTCGTACACGTATTGACCGAGGTCGTTCCCACGAAGGGCAGTCTTGCGGATTACCCTCTGTCGATTTCGGTTGATGTAGCCTGCGTCGGTCGCGCGCTTGTCCTTCATTTGCGGCTCCATCCGATGCTACGGTCGATTCATGGGCTACGCAATCGCCCAGTGTGCCGACAACACTTCTGCTTGCTCCAGCACGGTGAGCGTGGCCTTCTCCTGCTTATCAGGAGGGTATCCATACTTGCGCAGGATGCGCTTCACGAGCACCCGCAGATTCGCGCGTACATTTTCACGGATAGTCCAGTCGATGGTAGTGTTCTTGCGAACCGTTTCCACCAACTCGCGTGCAATGGTGCGGAGGGTTGCGTCGCCGAGCACCTTGACCGCGCTGTCGTTCGTCTCCAGTGCGTCATAGAAGGCTATCTCGTCATCATTTAAGCCGAGGCCTGCCCCGCGCTTCTGCTCCTCGCGCATGTGCTTCGCTAATCCGATCAGTTCCTCGATTACCTGCGCTGTCTCGACAGCCCGATTCTGATATTTACGGATCGACTTCTCCAGCAACTCCGAGAACAGTCGGGCTTGCACCACATTCCGACGAGAGCGTGTCTTGATCTCGCCCAACAACAGCTTGTTGAGTAACTCGACGGCGAGGTTTTTCTGCGGCAGATCGTGGACCTCTGCGAGGAACTCGTCTGAAAGAATCGAAATGTCGGGTTTCTTCAGCCCCGCCGCCTCGAAGATGTCCATCACCTCTGTACTGGCCACAGCCTGTGAGACAATCTGCCGGATCGCGTAGTCTAGATCGGCCTCCGCGCGCTCCCGCCCCGGCGCGGTCTTGTTAAGAACAGACCGCACTGCTTGGAAGAACCCAACGTCGTCGCGAACTCGCATTGCCTCGGGATGCGGCACAGCCAATGCAAACGCGGCGGACAACCGTTTGACCGCATCGGTCAAACGCTTCTTCCCGTCCTCCTGCCTCAAAATGTGTTCTTGCGCGTTGGGGAGTAGCGTCAATCTCTGACCCGGCGATCCCGTGATCCATACTCTCCAGTCGAATCCGTGGAACAATCCACTGCAGACCTCGTAGTGCTTGCGCAACGCCGCGACCGCTTCCTCCTGCGGTACAGTAGTTTTGCCCTTTCCGCCGCTTTCCGTATATGTCGCCATGGCGTTCTTGAGTTCTTGCGCGACGCCGAGGTAATCGACCACAAGACCACCGGGCTTGTCTTTGAACACACGGTTCACACGCGCTATCGCCTGCATCAGGCCATGCGCCCTCATATATTTGTCAAGGTACATGGTGTGCAGGCAAGGCACGTCAAACCCTGTCAACCACATGTCGCGCACGAGCACCAACTGGAAGGGTTCTTTGGGTTCTTTGAAGCGCTGTGCCATCGCGTCGCGGCGGCGCTTGTCGCGGATGTGCTGCTGCCAATCAAGCGGATCGCTGGCTGCTCCGGTCATCACAATCTTAATCTTGCCCTTCCCGTCATCTTCGCTGTGCCAGTGGGGCCGGAGTTTGATGATCGCGTTGTATAGGTCCACGCAGATGCGACGGCTCATACAGACGATCATCCCTTTGCCGTTGTTTCCAATCTGACGTTCGTCGAAGTGTCGCACCAAATCGTAAGCCAGCACGCCAAGCCGCTTCTCAGTCCCGACAATCGCTTCGAGAGCCGCCCACTTGGTCTTCAGCTTCTCGCGGTGTTGCGGTTCCTCGTCTTCGGTTACTTCATCGAAGTCGGCGTCAATCTTGGGCTTTTCAGTATCACTCAGTTCCAGTTTGGCCAGACGACTCTCGTAGTAGATGGGGACGGTCGCTTTGTCCTCGACGGCTCGCTGAATGTCGTAGATGCTGATGTAGTCTCCGAACACCTGCCTAGTGTTGGCGTCGGTCTTCGCTATGGGTGTTCCTGTGAACCCGATAAAGGATGCGTTCGGTAGCGCATCGCGCATGTGCCGGGCAAATCCATCTACGAAGTCATACTGGCTGCGGTGGGCCTCGTCAGCGATTACAACGATGTTCCGTCTGTTGGAAAGTCCGGGATAGCGCTCGCCTTCCTTCGGCATGAACTTCTGAATCGTCGTGAAAACCACATGCCCTGATGACACCGCAAGTCGCGCTTTGAGGTCCTCCCGGTCTTCAGCCTGCTCTGGGTTCTGGCGAATGACCTCGTGGCAGCGCGAGAAAACGCCGAACAACTGCCCGTCGAGGTCGTTGCGGTCAGTGATGACCACAATGGTCGGATTCTGCAATTCCGGTTCTAATACTAACCTTCCGGCGTAGAAGACCATGGTCAGGCTCTTTCCTGAGCCTTGTGTATGCCAGACGACCCCAGCACGTTTATCGCCTGCCTCACTGGTCGCACGAATCGTCGTATCTAGCGCTCGATTGACAGCATGGAATTGGTGGTAGCCAGCGATCTTCTTAATTGTTGTTTTGCCATCGTCCTCGAAAACGATGAAGTACCTCAAGAAATCGAGCAGGCGGCGTTTGTCAAAAAGGCCTTGGATGAGCACCTGAAGCTGTGTCAAGGATGGCGGCGCAAGTTCTTCGCCCTCGATGGTGCGCCAAGGCATGAAACGCTCGGTATCGGCGGTCAACGAACCAACCCTCGCCTCCAATCCGTCTGAGATGACGAGCAGTGCGTTGTGGTTAAAAAGCGCGGGAATCTGTTGCTTGTAAGTCTGAAGTTGATTGAAGGCCGACCAGACCGTGGCATCTTCGTCAGCAGGATTTTTCAACTCAATTACAACGAGCGGCAGTCCATTGAGGTAGAGGATCACGTCCGGGCGACGGGTGTGCTGTCCCTCCGCCACTGTGAATTGATTTACGGCGAGCCAATCATTGTTCTCGGGGTTCTCGAAGTCGATGACCTTGACTTGCGCGCCAGCGATTGAGCCGTCCGGGCGGGTGTACTCGACTGTCACGCCATCCACCAGTAGTCGGTGGGCATTGTGATTTCGTGCAACCAGAGAGGGGCCATCAAAACGCTGCAATCTGCGCCGGGCTTCCTCAATGGCCTCAGCAGGGAGATTGCTGTTTAGATGTTTCAGAGCGTTGGTCAGCCGCTGTTCGAGGACAACGTCGCGGTAGTTGGGATCACGGCGCTCGGCGGCGATCTCTCCGAAGGCGATCTCTGGACCGTGGAAAATGTTGTAGCCCAACCCCTTCAACCAATCGAGGGCGGCTTCTTCGACGACGGACTCCACAAAACTAGACGCATTCATTCGTGACTATCAGCCTGATTACCGAGCCAGACCATGCGGATTTTTTCGTGCTCTTGCTCAATCTTCCACTGTCCCTTCTTCTCGCCAATCGAACGCAGTCTCTCAATTCGGTGGGGTACATCCCACTTAAACTGCTCCTGCAGAATAGCGATTGCGTGCCATGCGCCATCGGAGAGCAGATTAAAGAGTTTCCAGCGGGTGCCGCCATCAGCGAAGGGATTTTGAGGACCGCCCGCGCCGTCTCCTGCTTCTGGCTCCGCTTTCGGCCCGACCCATATCCCTACCGCCCGCTGTGCCAAAGCCATTCCACGTTGCTCGATTTCCTCTGCTCCCCATTTGCTGTATCGGCCCAGCATTTTGGTCAACTCGAAGTTGCTTTTCCGATACCCGAGGGTCTCGCCGAGGCCATCTAGCTTAATCGCGAACCGCTTATTTGAGAGTCCGGTGTTGTAACCGCTGAAGGTGAGATTGCCAATCGTGTGGAGCCACTCTTCGTGAATTTCCCTTGCATTCGGTCCCAAATCTTCTCTCCATTCTTTGGAAAGGGACTGCGGCAGCACATGTTCAATGGTGGCGTCGTCAGGATTAGGAGGCTCTTTGCTTCCGAATGATTGCTCGATCTGCTGGAGAACAGCGAAAGCATATTTGCCTTCGTAGAGCGGGAATCGACACAGCGCCTTTTGGAACCTCGTGTCTCCGGGATAGCCTCTCTCGATTAGGAAATGAAGAAGATCACTCGGAACATTCTCGCCACCGACATCCTTGCAGGCCCCGACAAACCATTTTGAATAGGTGCGGGAATTTTCTCCGCAAGCATACCGTCGAAAGATGAAGCCGTTTATCGCCTCAACGCAGTCGGCGAACTGCTGTTCCGTGATCTGCCCGGATTTCATCAGGATCATCAACCGCAGTACTAGTGGATATGCGGTGGAACTGTCGAGTTGGCGCAACTTCGCGAGTGCAGCTTCAACAGCCGCGTTCGCGTGCGACTTCGTACCTCGCAGGGTGTCATAGAGGTCTGCCGCGCTTGCCAACTCGTCCGTCAACAGTTGCGGCTGAAGGTTGTGCTTGTAGCGTTCCTCAAAAGCCTCAAACGTATCGGCGGGCGCGATGAGTTGGCCATTCACCATCAGGAAGTCGCGGAAGAATGCCGATACCTGCTTGGCATTGACCTCATTCTTCTCGCCGAGGAAATGCGACTCCAGCGGCGTCCAGCGCTGGTCGTCGAAAGCGTCCTGCTGTTCAACCGGAACGCCCATGAAAACGAAGTTTCGGATGAGATCAGCCGGGCTGAGATCAACTCCCGTCGAGTTCAAACTGCGAAAGATTTTGTATGGATTTTCGCCATCCAGATTGATATGCACGAACTCCAGTCCATTTAGCAAGAAGTTGTAGAACTTCCCCAGTTCGTCTGCGTTGGCTGGAGTGATGTAATCCTTGATTTCTTCTGTGAAGAAACGTAGCGCCTTGCCGACCCGATTGGCGGCTTCGCCTGTTCCATCCACGGCAACTGTGAAATCTTCTCGATCTCGTTGTCGCGGGTAAACGCGAAAGCGCTCGATGCCTTTCTTGTACTGATGAACGAGAACTGAGTTTGTGATCTCGGCAGCCAGTCCTTCGTGACCCGCATCGCGGGCGAGATTCCGAAGTGCGGTGAGCAGCAACGAGAACGTAATTATTCGCTGCTGGCCGTCGATGACTTGGTATGTGGGGTAGCTGTACGTTACCGGGGTCTTATTCGGAACGAAGACGAGGGCACCCATGAAATGCCGCTTACCCGGTTTGCCGTGAAGTTCGCAGATGTCCGACCAAAGCTGCTCCCATTCTTTTCGATCCCAAGTGTAGTAGCGCTGAAATATCGGGATGATGTATTGCTGCTGGGCAGTGAGAGTACCTTGAAGAGTGAGTTCGCCTGCTTTCATAGAGCACTCCTAGATTCAACTGCAATTCCGGTCAGCATCGGAACCATTCAAACGTACTCAGCGATTTCCCTTTCCGCATCCTTGACGCGAAGTTCACCTGCGATGAGTTTGGGAAGTAACACATCTCTCAACTCGGACAGGACCTGCGATTCCTTGTCATTCTCCGTACTCTTGAGGTCCATGGGCCAAACAGTTGCTGCAAAATTACGAACAAGGTTCTCAGGAGGTACAACTAGATGGGCGCTAGCCAGAACCTGAGCACTGGCGTTTGGCTGTGCAGAGCCACCGATGCAGTTTGCGATGTACTCGAAATAGTCCTGAGTGCGCATGTACGCGCCGACCATTCTTGCCAAGGACGGATCACTGAATTGGAAGCGAACGAGGTAAGAGGCGAAGACAGCATTCGGAACAGTCGGCAAGTACAAATTTTCACCAGTCGATGCCCCAGTCCTAGCAACCACTACGTCATGCGGACAGAGCCTGTACTTCTCGATTTCTTCAGGAGAGGCATCGCAGTGAGGAACGGTTCCCCAGTTGACCCATCCGCCTTGGATGTCGGTAATGCGAAGGAACTTGGGTCCGACTGGCTCGACGTGCCCACTTGTGGTCAGTCCATACTGAATCGTGCTGCAGAGTTCGCGGATTGTCTTCACCTGCCAGCCTTTAGGCACTGGACCACGCGTGGAGGCCTCGAAGGAATCGGGAAAGAGGTCTGCGATTGGCCCGAGCCATCTAGGTTCCCGCCTATTAGAGTTGGCACGTGCCGGATCGAAATCGACAAACCACGACTTAAACAGCGCACCGGTGATAGCCTCGAGCGTCCGATTCGTCTGCCGATTCAGTTCGATCTTGTTGTCCAGATCACTGAGGACACCGATGATCGCGCGTTGTTCTGGAATCTCTGGAACGGGGACTCGAATCGACCTAAGTGATGTCAGTGGTTGTCCTATCCCCGGCGTGCCGACTGTGGATGCGTTCTTTAGTAGCTCATGCCTTCCTTGACGGGAGCGGAAGAAATAGAACAGGAACATGGGTTCTGCAAGTGCGCGGTTACAAGTCAGTTTCATCAGGCTTGTCGAAAGGATGAACCGTGCAGGCCCGTCTGCCGGGACAATCCCGACCTCTCCGATGGCTCCTCGATGCGGGAATACCAAATCGCCGGGAAATACATTGCACCCGGCCAACTCATCAGCGGTCTCCGGAGACACGTACACAAACTCACCCTTGAGCACGTGCGAATCAGATAAGTTATTCCCGCGAATAACAGGCACTCCCGCAGATGTATATAGATCGCTCTTCATTCTCGACCCGAACGGACCGATGGCGATGGATGAGGGGCTACTGGCTTTGATTTCATCGACGGTTAAGTACTGCCAACCTTTAATTGCCATAACCAAGTTTCTTCAAGTTGGAGGCAATGGCTGTATCCAACTTCGCTGCTTCGACGGCCTGTTGGCGAAGAGTTCCGGAAAGCCGCTTCATCTTTTCTTCAAAGGGTTCCCCGTCGTCCTCCACATCTTCAGCGCCAACATAACGGCCCGGAGTCAGTACGTGGCTATGCTTACGAATGTCGTCAACCCCTGCTGCGCTGCAGAAACCAAGCACGTTTGCATATTCGCCCGTACCCTTATCACCGCGCCAAGCGTGGTACGTACCTGCGATCTTTGCAACGTCATCATCCGAGAGTTCGCGATGGACGCGATCCACGAGGGTTCCTATCTTCCGCGCGTCAACGAACAGTGTTTCGCCACGCCTATCCCGGAAGCGACCGTTTCTTTTGTCGCGGGCCAGAAGCCAAAGGCAGACAGGAATCTGCGTTGAGTAAAAAAGTTGGCCCGGCAGGGCCACCATGCAGTCCACTAGGTCGGCCTCGATGATCGACTTGCGAATGTCCCCCTCGCCCGACTGATTTGTTGACATGGAACCGTTGGCTAACACGAAACCCGCAATACCCGTGGGTGCGAGGTGATGAATGAAGTGCTGTACCCAAGCGAAGTTGGCATTGCTGGCAGGCGGCTTTCCGTAGACCCAGCGCCTGTCATCTTTCAACAACTCACCGCGCCAATCGCTGTCATTGAATGGCGGATTTGCGAGTACGTAGTCGGCTTTGAGATCGGGATGCCGGTCGTTGTGGAACGTGTCTCCGTGTGCAATCTGTGCGTCAATGCCCCGGATAGCTAGGTTCATCTTCGCCAGACGCCAAGTGGTGTAGTTGGACTCCTGCCCGTAGATCGAGATGTCGCCCAGTTTCCCGCTATGTGCCTCGATGAACTTCTCGCTGCTGACAAACATGCCGCCCGATCCGCAGCAAGGGTCATATACCCGGCCCTTGTAGGGTGCCAGCATCTCAACCAGCACGCGGACAACGTGGGATGGCGTGTAAAACTGTCCACCTTTCTTGCCCTCGGCGGAGGCGAACTGCGCAAGAAAATACTCATACACACGCCCGAGAATGTCTTTCGCGCGATCCGCAGGGCTCCCAAGACCAATGTCACTCACCAGATTTATGAGTTGACCCAGACGCTGCTTATCGAGGCCGGGACGCGCATAATCCTTAGGCAGCACGCCCTTTAGCGATGGGTTGTCCCGCTCGATAGCGCTCATCGCATCGTCCACGATCCTGCCAATGGTGGCCTGTGGCGCATTATCGCGGAGGTACGGCCAGCGCGCCTCCTTCGGGACCCAAAAGATGCTCACCGCGCGGTACTCGTCGGGGTCTTCGGGATTTGCGCCATCCACCTTCTGCATCACGAGTTCGGCGTGCTTGGCCTCGAAAGCGTCACTGATGTACTTGAGAAAGATCAGGCCGAGGACGACGTGCTTGTACTCCGCAGCGTCCATGTTGTTGCGGAGCGCATCGGCAGCAGCCCAGAGTTTCGCTTCGATGCCGAGAGGGCTGCCATTTGTTTGAGCCGAGGAGTTCTTCTTACCTTTACCAGCCATAAATTGTGGAGGTGATCCTGACCAACTGCGTCGCGAACAATATGTTCCGGGACGAGAACACAGCTAGAGGGAAGGAACTACAGAGGATAACGCATCTCGGCAGAGATTCACAGAACTAGAAATGTCCTGCAGGCAACGGAATGACTCAAGAATGGAACCTCTGGTGAATCTCAACCATTCGTTCAGGGGGATGTTCCCACGAGGCAATTACATCGTTCGTGGGAAGGGGTGGGTCCTGCGGTACCAGAGCCCGATACCTTTTTGATTCTGTCATCCGAAACCTTCCATTTACTTTGTCAGGTCCACCCATTTCGGTAGGTGTGACCTTCGCCTCGGCGAGACGCCGCCCTACCCAAAGGTCCTCGTAGTCTGGTTTTTCCCCTGCATTCGCACATAGCAGTTTTTTCATTGACGCGAGGCTTAGACCGTAAATTGCACCTGAAATCGCGGTGTTTTCACCGACAGTAGCGCCGCAGTAGTCGCCCGCGTCGAGGGTCAACAGCCGTTCGGGCCTGAGATAAACGTCATCATCTAGCTTCCAGAGATAGTCGTAGCCGCCTTCAACCGCCCACCGGATGATGGCAATGACTTTTTCCTTGCGGTCGGCGTAACCATCTGGGCAGCCAAGCCAGATTTCATCTTCTAACTGAGAACCTTGGTGAGGTTCGCCAAGAAAGAACCTGACATCCGCACCCGCGCCCACATCTTTCACCCAAGTCTCCCGCTGAACGTTCGCCCGATGTCGGTAGCCATGGCATGTAGCAACGGCAAGAAGGATTTTTTTCGTCAAAGCGGAAGTCACTCCCTTGGACGATGGAGTTTCATCGCTCTCGACGATAGTTTCATGCGACACCGAAAGGCATTATCTCAGACTCCGACGACAACCCGAACGCAACGGACCGTTCGAGTCAAAGGGGCATCGCCACTGATCTAATTCTTCCCCCGATTTCGCACGAATATTTACCCCTAATTGTCGTGTGATTTCAATCACGGAACAGATTCGCGCCTCACACTAGACTGATACATGAAACACAATGTTTTCCACGAGGCTCCGATCAAAGGGGCCTTTTATATTTCCCTGACGACCGCTGTTTCCTCCCGAGAACACGCCCTAGTTCCACAAATCCAGCTGACAACGAGGAACACATGAGCGCAAAGCAATTCAACTATTTCGACGATTGGAAAAATGAACTTCTGGAATGTCCCAACTGCCACTGGCAGGGCACGTTCGATCAGGGTTCTGTCGAGCACTACATGGAGCAGATGGACGCCGCGTGCCCCAAATGCGACGTCGCCAAAACGCCGATCTTGGCCATCGTCCTCTATCCCACTCTACCGGAGTTACGCGCAAACATGGACAAGCCGGGCGTTCGAGAATGGGTTGAACGGATCGACCGTGGGTTCGACGAGTTCGAGGCGCAGAAACTTCGTGAGCCTTCGCAGCTTCCTGACATTGCTGACGGCAGCTTTGAACTGGTTTGGGATTTCGACAACAGCAACCCTAATCATCCACGCACGATAGTCAAGCACGGCCAGATTGTTGTCTTTTCGGAACCTGCAAGATATGAAGAGTTCAAGAGGTTTGGTGAAATCTGCGAAATTCTGAAGGAAAAATACGGTGTACGGATCGAAGACCTTGTGCCGACTCTGAGGAGTGAAGACTGGTTATACGGCGCTGCGAGCGAGGCGAAGAATTTCGTTGAATGGTCCCGCCTTCACCACTTCGGAGCCAGCATCGCGAAGCAACAACAGTCACACCTTGCAGCCAAATCGCTGGCGCGAAGTCTGAGTGTTTATGAAAGCGCGAATCAAGAACCGGCGCAGGATCAGCCGGAGAAGCAACTGACGCTCAACTTCGAGACCAAGTCTGCGCGACCAGTTCCCGGAGTGCCGGGAGCGTCTTGGAAACGAACTGAAGATGGAACAGTGCTAACGCTCGAACCGAATGCGGAGTTCGATGCTCTTTCCAAAGAAGTGCAGAGTGAAATGCTGGATCGAATGTTGAAGTGCTTCGACAAACCAAATCACATTCAGCGCGTGACGGCGTTGCGAGACGAATTTGCAAATCGCCCTGCCGACAAAGCACAGTCGCAGCCCCGTGACTGGCCGTCTGCCTTCGATCATTTTCAGTATGGATCGGAACTGCCCGACATCGACGCCGAAGAGGTCAGCCTTGTTTTCGATTACTCCCATGATGGCTCCAAGTATTTCGTTCTGTATGGCGAACAGATCATCTTGAGCGGTCCCGCCACCGACGATCCCGAGGACCACGTAACTGACGACGCGCTCGGCGAGCAGTTCATCGAAATCGCGAAGAAGTTGAAAGCGCGCTATGGTGCAAAACTGGTCGATCTGATACCTACTCCAAAAGCGGAAAACATGTTGATGGACCTTTGGGGTTGGGCGTGCAAATTGGATAGGGGAAGAAGAATAGTTCAACAGCAACCGGCGCCAGCGGAATCAACCAAGGTAGGGAGCGACGGCCAAGACGATGCGGAGTCACGCGAAATAGCACAACAGGGATCAACACCGACAGAATCACCAAGCGCACTCAAGAATGGCGAAACTAGTGTAGGGTCACGCCATCTCCGGGGTCTTGTCCCAAACAGGACTCATACGAAACTCGTGCTTTCTTTTTTTGTGGGATTTGCACTGATGCTAGGGGCATACATTGCCCGGCAACATCAGGAGCGTCGTTTCCCAGCGCAGCAAGCGCCTGCCAGACAGCAATCTTCACAAATAGCTCAGCCACATACTTACCCTGACGGATTCTCACCAATACCGAGTTCAGCCGCAGTTCCGGCAACCTCACCAGTTCCAGTCGAGCAGACGCTCCACCTGACTGGCCTCAACTCGCTCGCGGGTGGGTCAGAGGCTCAAAGGCTGGATGGGACGTGCAGCATGGACACGGCTCGCGAGAGCGTAACGTGCGACATTCACAATGGATTCCCCGATTGGAAGATCACGGAGATCATGTTCTTCGTACGAACCGAACCCGCTGAGGCAGGAAATATCTATCGCCAGCGCGTGTCCATCGCTCCATTCGAGACCGCAACCGTGACCCTCAGACTTGGTATGCAGGTTGACGGTCCGACTTGGAACAGACAGTGGAAGACATGGGTTAGGCACTGGAATTGGACCATCGCTGAAGTGAAGGGAATTGCAACGAGGAGCCTCGACGATTCTGAAATGAAAGGACCACAGCAATGAATGAGCCAGTGGAAGACACGAAAGAGGTCCATCACCGCAAGTCATCGCAAACGAAATCATTGCCCATGAGCGGGCGACCGGGCCAGCAACACACCCGTCAGAGAAGCATCGTCGAGAATGCTGTGGGCGACTTCCAGACGATTGCCCTGATGGACATATAAACATCACCCGAGTTTCTGGAAATGAAAGGAGCATAGCGATGAACGGCGATGTTTCTGGCGAGGTGATGGTGTTGGTTTTGGGAGTCGCGGCATGATTCGAGAAAGTTGGCGCGACTGCGCTACTCGGATCGTGGCGGCAGTGGGGCATCTGATTATCTGGTCGGCGAAATCCATGAAGATTGGTGAGGTGATTCACAATCTTGGCACCAGCGAGTGCATTGAGAAAAACGCTGATCAGCCTTTCGTGGTGATTGGCGAAGCGACCAAGGAGCAGTTCATTCGGCAGATGGCGGTAGGAAATTGGCCCACCGAACATCTGCGCGACGAGTACTACTACTTCGTGCAGACAGACTGAAGGGAGCACAGTCATGGGAGAAACGGATTACAAAGACCCGGAGTGGGCTGATGAGGATTTCGCGGAAATGGATCGAATCACCGATGAGGGCAGTCGCAAACACTCCGGACGATCCGTCCAGCTGTTCTGCGACAAGAACTCAAGCAATTCAACCATCAACTAGGGAGGGTTCAACAACAGAAGTGAAGCCTCAACCAAAATCCGAGAAGTCATGCAATCACAAATCGCAACGCTATTCACCATTTCTGACTCGGCGCTTCGATCTGGCGTTGCAGTTCGCTTCGGGGCTGCATCATCAGCAAACCCGAAAAGGCACGTCCATCCCCTACGTTGCTCATTTGATAAGCGTATGCGCTTTGGTTCTGGAGGCGGGTGGGGACGAAGATCAGGCCATCGCAGCTCTGCTGCACGACGCGGTTGAGGATCAAGGAGGTCTCGCGACACTCGATACCGTTCGGCGTCTTTTCGGAAACCGCGTCGCCGCTGCCGTCGAAGCGTGTTCGGATAGCACTGTGAGCAACCCCGAGAATAAATTGCCGTGGCGAGATCGAAAGCAAAAATATCTGGAGCATCTGCGACATGCGGACAAGGATGCACTAATCGTTGCCGCCGCCGACAAGTTGCACAACGCCCGATCCATCCTCTCGGATTATCGCGAGATCGGAGAAGCGCTGTGCTCGCGATTCAGTGCGCCTAAAAAGGACCAACTCTGGTTCTACACGGTACTGGTCGAGACATTGCGTTGCTCGACTGCGCCACGTTCCCTTGTGCATGAACTCGAAAGGGTAGTCACTGAACTGTTGTCGGAGTGCAGGAAGCGCGAGCGGGAAGAACTGCAGGGATTTAATCCGGTGGAGACAGGAGGAGCGGTGCAGCAATGACGCGAGAAAGCTGGCGCGATACAGCGGCCCGAATTGTCGCAACGCTGGGTTCGCTAGTCTTTTGGTCGCCAGTACCCCGAAAAATAGGTGAGGTCATTCCGCCCGGCGTTGGTACGCCGGGGTGTGCTGAAAGAAGCACAGATCAGCCCTTTGTAGTGATTGGCGAAGCGACACGGGAATATTGGATTCGACAGTGCGATTTCGTAGGCGGCTGCGCCCCTGTGCCACTTTCCCGGCATCGTTACTATTATTTTGTGCAAACTGATTGATGGTAGGGAGAGTCCCGACTGGCGTCAGGGGGACGAACGAACCAGAAACTGTTGCTTGCGATCCAACCCGATCTTTAGATCGCAGACCGTTCTGAATAGAAACCGAATTTTCAGATGCGCTCCGCCGAGAAATAGGCTCTCTCTTAGAGACCGCCGCCCTTTTCTGAGGGGTGACGCCACCCACGCCTATGGTTAACGCTTCCTTGCTTTCAGATTGGCGAGGTCGCGATCTTTTTTTTGTTTGCGGTGGTCGCGCATGTACTTTACGCGCCCTGCTTTGAACTTGGGGTCTCGGCTACGGTACTTCTTTCGGCACTTTTCGGAGCAACAATCTTGATTCGCCGTCCGCGCCAAGAACCAGCAATGGCAGTTCAAGCAGCGCCTGAGCCTGTCCAGTCTCCTCATGACAACCAGTTGCACAAGATAGGTTATCGTTAACCACTCCTTCGGGTACTGCTCCTGCCCACTCTGAGTGCTGAACCATCGCCCCGCTCGAATGTTGTAAAACAATTTTGGATACGAGGCATAGGCGGCGAGTTTGCGATTGATCGCTTCCTCGCGTGCGCGAAACGGCGCATACGATTGCTCCACTTTCCTGTTCGCGAGGCTCTCAACCACGGCATCCTGCTGGCCGGACCCTATCCAGTCAATCATTGTCGTAACCTCAGGAGACCTGAACACCGGGGCTAGTTCGCGCCCGGTGGCCTCCATCTGCTTCAGATCAGTCACCAGCGCGACTAGATCGCTTTGGGGCGTGTTTAGCCATTCCAGAAGCCATACCTTTTCAGATCGTTGGCCGAGCACTGCTCCCCGATGCAAGTTCTTTTTGTGAGCGGACATTCGCGTAACTCCGCTTGAAACTGTGGAAATGACGTTACGAATATACCCCAAAGTGATGGAGTGGAATGGCACTATGTTGATCGCGCGATACCAATCCAAACCCCGGTCGAAGAGGAGAAAGATGCATGGAGGGCAGAGCACAGGACGCGAGGCAGAAGCTGTTCGTCGGGCGGGAAACCGCCGCGCAAATGCTCGACGTTTCAACCCGAACGATTGACGATGCAATCAGGGGAGGTTCATTGCCAGCCTCGCGGGTCGGACGGCGAGTGTTGATTCGGGTGGACGCCCTAATTGCATACGCAGAACGGGTCAACGCGCGGACCGCATCGGCGCAGCGAGATTCCTTGAGGTGAGCGATGGCGATTGAGAAACCGGAATGGTTCAAGCTAAACCCAGCTAAGTTCCTCTCCGACAGGAAGGTCGATGCCATGTCCACCTTGGAGTTTGGGGCGTGTGTCCGGCTGCTCTGCCGCCAATGGATGGATGGCGATATTCCCGATGACGTGACCCTGCTGGCGCGCCATTGTCGACTCAGCGAAGCAGAGATGCGCGAGGTCTGGCCGATGCTCTCCGACTTCTTCCCCGTGGTGGGACCCGGTAGGCGGGCGAATCGCTTCATGTGGATCGAGCGCGAAAGAGTGACCGAGGAACTTGAGCGTATGAGTGATGCTGGGACCCGCGCCGCCCGAAAGCGTTGGGACGAGGTCAAGAGCAAGCGCAATTCGGCAAACAATGCCCCTAGCAATACAGCTGGCAATGCCGATGGTAATGCCGAGGGCAATGCAAGCGGCACGGGTGCGGCAATACAAGACCAGACCAGAGTAGAGCAGACCAGACCAGAGCGGAGGGCAGCAGAAGAGACGACAAAGGCATTCTCAGACGGGAGGGAAGCCGCGCCCCCTAATGAAGACCACAAGGAAAACGGGCAGGACCTCCTAGTAGATGACGATGACCCCACTGCCGAGGAGTGGCCGCCGTCCGCTCTTGCGCGGCACCTGCTGGAAACCCTCTGTGTCCCGATTGATCCGACACTCCTGCAGGCGGTCTCGGAGAGTATCCGCACGAAGGCTAAGGCGGAGAAGATCAGTCCAGCTGCCGCGCACGATCTGATTCTGCCGAAGGCGGCGCTTGCGAAACAGCAGGGGGTTCGGAAGTGGCTGTTTTGGTTCCGGGATGAGGAATACAACAAGAAATCGAGGCTGGACGCGACAAATGACTGGCTCCGTGAACATTCCGACGACGCACGCTGAACTATTCGCATTCATTTGCCGTGCTTATGATCGGCAGCCGGACGATGCACGATTTGAACCTTGGCGAAGGGCCGTCGATGGTGTGCCCGTCGCCGATCTGTACGAGGGATTCCTGCGGCATCAGCGCGATACACGACCTGACTGGGATGACCGCCCAATTGGGCGGCGACCTCCGACGACTGCCGATCTGCTGGCGCATGTGAAGTCCATCAAGCAACAGGCGCGGGATCGTCGGGGTGGTTGGCCTTTCTGCGGACAATGCGAGAGTGGTTTCGTCCGTGTTGAAGGCCCCGGAGGTCGTGCAGGGATGATCCGCTGTCCCAAGTGCACAGCGTTGAGAGCCGTCGAGGGTGGGCAACGGCGCGCCGGATAACACGTGATCGGGTTCAGGAGCATTCGGGTGTGCCAATCGGCGCAACCGCGTCGCCCGGCGGAGTTGTAGAAGGTGGAAATTTTGGCCCGCGCCTTGGACGAAATGACAGCACCTTTGAAGACCCGCCGCCGACGTTGAGAGGGTGGCCATGGGGCAGCCTATTAACGACGGCCTGATGTCGGCTTCCCTCGAAGAATTGTAAGGGTTCGCACGCTGGGACGCGCAAGGCCGGAACTAGCGACGAGATCAAAGGCGCATCGCGGTTACCGTAACCACAACACACGGGCGGTTCGCCGAACCGCTTGACACCGTAAGTTGTTGATCTGGAGGCTACAGAAATGCGTGGAGAGCAATTGGGGATCAAAATCCCTGCGCATTACGAGTTACTCACGCCCGTCGAACTTGCCGAGCGCCTAAAGGTTCCTGTCACTTGGGTGCGTGAGCGAACCCGCAGCCGGGAACTGAACGGCGGCGACACAATCCCACACCTCAGGCTTGGACGCTACGTCCGTTATCAGTGGGGCAGCCCAGAACTAGAAGCATGGCTCAAGCGTCGAGTGTATTCGGAATCACAGCACAGTAGCAGCACGGTATGCTAGTGTCTGGTTATGGCCACGAAAAAGAAGAACCCAAACGCCGTCGCACTTGCAAAACTCGCAGTGAAAGTCCGATGGAAGGGAATCCCAAAATCGGAGCGCACGTCTCTCGCTAGGAAGGCCGGAAAAGCACGATGGGCCAACCTGACAAAGGCAGAGCGCAGCGAACTCGCGGCACGCGGAGGAAGGGCTTCTCGTGGCAAACCCAAAACAAGAAAGGACACGAGCAAATGAGTCGAAGAAGAAAGCACCGAACTGCCCGTGGAACCATTACCCGGCATCGCGGCTACTGGTGCCTACGCTTCAGACAGCGAATCCGGGTTGGTGACACGATAAAGACCATACAGAGGTCGAAGCGGCTGGCTCCTGTTGACGCCGAGCACAAGACCCGCAAGAGCGTGGAAGGTCTAGTGGACACCGTCATAGAACCCATTAACAAGGTCCCGGCGAGCTACGTTGCGATCCAGTTGGGAGAGTTCGTGGACGGCACGTATCTGCCGTCTGTGGAGTCGAAGCGCAAACCGTCCACCTATCGGGGCTACAAACAGATGTGGCAGCGCTACTTGAAGCCACGCTCCAAATGCACCGGCCTGCTGCTGCACAATACTGAAACGCGCATGATCCAAGCCCTCTTGGACGAGGTCGAGCACGATGAAAAACTCGCACCTCAGACAATGGCCCACATCAAGCATCTGCTCAGCGGAGTATACCGCTACGCAATTCGCCAAGGTCACGTCCCCACCGGAACGACCAACCCGGTCACATCAGCTGAGACCGCGTCGGTGCCTGACTTCGACGGCAGGGCGTACACATTGGAAGAGATCGCGCTGATGTTCGCGGTCCTGCCAGACCTGAGTCGAACGGTAATGATGACCGCTGCCTTCACTGGTCTTCGTGTTGGCGAACTTCGCGGGCTGACTTGGGATTCCTACACTCCGGGCGACGACAATTCTCTCGGTGTGCTTCGAGTGCTCCGGTCGATTTGGCGGGGTCGCGTCGGCACGCCGAAAACTAAACGATCAAAAGCGCTCGTGCCTCTCATCCCGCAGGTGTGCGCATTGCTTGACCAGCACCGCGCAGCCTCCGGCAACCCAGCTACGGGACCGATCTTCGCAAACGGAGCAGGAAATGCGCTCGATCTCGACTCACTGTATCAGCGTCAGATGAAAGAGCCTCTTCGCAAAGCCGGAATCGAATGGGAGGGCTGGCACGGGTTCAGGCGAGGTCTCGCCACGAACTTGGAGCGCATCGGAGTGCGCGAGTCGATTGCAGCGATGATCCTGCGACACACCAATGATCGGGTGACGCGCAAGCACTACATCAAGCCAGCGCCCATCGAAGCAATCGTTGCGATGCGGCAGTTGTCCGACACCTTCTCGAAGGTGGAAACTCCGCGATTGCTCCCCACAAATGCTCCCCAGAATGCTCCCCAAACTGCCGAATTGAACAAACAAGCAGCCGAGGGAAAATGGGTCCAGTAAAGGCGAGTGCGATCTAAATGTTTGAGATTGAAGCGGTAACGGCAATTATTCCCATCGTGGTAAACTGTTCCAAAC
>Ga0075030_100001380_pt1 | contig 21824 bp, 25 predicted proteins | sample LitLauG_LLR_2012_FD_71393 | JGI IMG/M metagenome (GOLD analysis project Ga0075030, IMG submission 71393) | Freshwater sediment microbial communities from Pennsylvania, USA - Little Laurel Run_MetaG_LLR_2012 | ecosystem: Environmental > Aquatic > Freshwater > Creek > Sediment | place: USA...
TAGGTAACAGATCATTCCGGAGACATGGGTGACACTCTAGCGTTGAAGGGGTTGTCGGCGCTAGTGATCCTGTCAGCCTCGTTGTCGAAGAATCCCAGGTCGTAGTGCATGAAGGTGACGAGCCAGACGTCGTCGGCGATCTCCTTCATGCCGACGTTCTGGCCGGCAAGGACGGTGCTGAGGTTGATCTTGCGGTTGCCCAGGCAGATGCGTCCGCAGCAGGTGACGGTGATAGTGCGCTCGTGCGGGGGGTAGGTCAGCTAACCGTTATTGAAGGCGCCCGCGCTGCGGCGACCTCTGGGCTTGAAGCCGTTGCCCATGCCATTCGATGTACTGCGGACCCTACACCGGACCCAATGGCGATTGCCAATTCCGGATACGTATGGCGCGCTATCCCTTTCCGAGGCAAATCCGCGCCAGCTCGGCCTCGTTCAATTGACCGCCTTCGGCGCGCCACCGCTCGATATCGGCCTTCTTCAGTCGGGCCGACCTGAAGCGCTCTTGGAGCAGGATCTTGGCCCGCCTGAACACCGGATAGCTCGCGATTCCGGTTCTCTCAACGAACGCATATGCAGCGCCATCCACCCGTGCCGCATCCTGAAGTCGCCCGAGCTCCGCAAGCAGCAGCGCCGGCACCCAACCGAAATACGTAAGCAGGCCATCGCGTCGCCAGCTTCCCATGGCATTTCGCATCGTCTCCTGGGCTTCCGGTGTCCGGCCCAGGAACGTCAGTGCCGCAGTCAGATACAGGAAGGGGCGCGCAGGACTGGCCATGCTTTTGCGGCTGCGCTCCACGGTGAGGCGCGCCAGGGGCACGACTTCTTCGTCGCGTTCAAGTCCCAGCATTCCGATGCAGTGGCTTGCCAGGCAGCTGAGCAGCCGAGCCTCTTCGCCCGGTTCACGCTCCAGCAAGGCCTGCTCCTCCGCGGCAAATCCAAGGGCTTCCTCGAACCGCTCCTGCCTCATGCAAAATCCAACCTGGAGGTGCAACCGAAAACTCCGCACCCAACCGGGCCACTTTGGATCCTCCAGCGTCACGATTTCCGGCAGCAAGGCTTCGCCTGCCGCGTAATCCCCAAAATTTCCCAACGTCCAGGCAGTCATGTACATGACGAAGTAAAGCCGCCGGCGCGCCCCGCGCGCACGATAGATCCGTTGGGCGCGGGCGGCTGCGTCCATCATTGTCGATCGGGTAAGGCGTCCGTTTTCCCCCAGCATGGGAAGGCGGAGCCAAAACAGCGCTGCCCCGTCCGGGTCATTCTCATCGTCAACACGGTCCTGGACGGTCTGCAACATTGCGAGACCTTCTTGCGCCAAACCGATCGTCCGAAAGACCTCTGCCGAGGCCCCAGCGAGGGCAACCGCAATCGCACCGCGCTGGGGGTCACTCATTGCCCAGGAAAGAGCAGCTCGAAGGTTGTCCAGCTCAGGGGCCAGTTGTTGTATGAACGACTCCAGGCTAAGCGATCCGCGCTCACCAAATCGCGCGTCCTCCGTCTCGCAAAAGAGCCGGCAGATCACGCGGGCATGACGTTTGACCACGCTGGTCGTTTCCCCCGCGCCTTCCAGCTTCTGCAGCGCGTATGCCCTCGTGCTCTCCAGCAGACGAAAGCGCGGCGGCTCACCTGGATCCGCCGTGACCAGCGACTTGTCCGCCAAGCCACCCAGCGCGTCCAACACCGCCCATTCATCGAGGCGCTCATCGGTCGCTACATTTTGCGCAAGCTCAAGGGTGAATCCGCTAACGAATACCCCCAGGCGGCGCAGGACAGTCTTTTCCTCTTCGGACAGAAGTTCATGGCTCCAGTCGATCGCCGTCTGCAAAGCTTGGTGCCGTTCCGGCCCAGCCCTGGCTCCTCCCTTCAGCACTCGAAAGCGCTCTCCTAGCCGATTCCGGATGCCTGCCACGCCCAGCAGTCGCACGCGGGCCGCCGCCAGCTCGATGGCAAGCGGTAGCCCATCAAGCTCACGGCAGATTTCCGCGACCAATTCCACGTTCGAAGACGACAGCGTGAAATGAGGATCGATGGCCTGCGCACGCTCCGAGAACAACCTCAAGGCGCCGAAATGTTCGGCGGCCACTTCTTCGGAACCCGGTACTGCCAGCGGCCCTAGCTTGTAAAGTTGCTCCGTCGGCACATTGAGCAGCTTCTGGCTCGTGGCCAGAATGCGAACGCCCGGGGCATTGGCGATGACGGCTTCGACCAACGAACAAACCCCCCCGACAACCCGTTCGCAGTTATCCAAAACGAGCAGCAGTGACTGAGATTGCAATACCCCGGCGAGCTGGTCCCGCGGCGTCCCGGGTCCTGAGAGAGTTATGCGAAGGCAATGCGCCACCGCCTGGGGAACCTGCAACGGATCCGATATTGCCGCGAGCTCGACTATCCATGCGCCATCGGTCCAGCGCTCGCGCAGTCGGCTCGCGGCCGCAGTCGCAAGCGTCGTCTTGCCCATTCCCGAGGTTCCAACCACCGTGACGAGCTGCTTAAGCTCGACCAGGCGGATCAGCGCGTCCAGTTCCGCGTCGCGCCCAACGAGGCTGGGTATCTGGCGCGGCACATTGCCAGGAGCCCCCGGAGAGTCGGTGGCTGGACGCGGCTCCCCGCAGCGATCCGCAACCTTGACAACCGAAGCACCCTCGAGCTCTGCGGTGAACCGGTACCCGCGCCCGGGCAAGGTCGCGATTGTCCCGGAACCAAAGAGCTTCCTCAGCGCCCAGATTTGAACCTGGAGGTTGTTCTCTTCGACGACTACCCCAGGCCAGGCGACGTCGAGCAGCTCGCTCTTGCTAACGACACGTTCGCGGCGCTCGAGCAGGGCAACCAGTACGTCGAAGGCTCGGGCGCCAAGTGCAGCCGGCGCCCCGCCGACAAGCACCTGGCGCTGTGCAGGGCGAACCTCGAACCGGTCGAAACGGTACTCGGCAAGCGGGCTGGTCATAGCGTCCGGTTGACCGCGTCCATGGCGATGGGAAGCGGCAGGTCGATGGGCGTCAGGGCTGCCAGAAATCATCTCCCTTTAAATCCACTACGGGATCATGTTATCAAGGCAAGCGTTGACCTCAGGTCGGCCCATCCATGCCGCCTCACTGCCTGAACGTTTCGGTAAGTCTGGACATTGCCCAGAGGCTGACGGCGCTGATTGCCATGACATAAAGTGCCGGCGTCATGGGATTATCGGTGGATCCAATCAGCCACGCGACGATGTACTGCGTCGTGCCACCGAAGACACTCACCGATAGTGCATTGGCGATTGAAAGGGCAGAAGCCCTCACCTCTGCCGGAAAAGTCTCCCCGGTCGCCGCGAGTGCCGCGGCAAAGTTGATGCCGGTCAGCAAGGAAACCGCGCCCGTCATCAGCACCATGGCCAGGACCGACTTCTCCTCAATCACCAGCGCGAGCAGCGGATAGATAAGAAGCATCACCAACACCCGCGCAGTGACCATTACCGGCTTGCGGCCGAACCTGTCGGACGCAACCCCCCCGGCAATGGCGCCGAACCCGAGCGCCGCGCCGCTGACGAGCGTCCCCACCATCGCTTGCGAGGGCTTCATGCCAAGGGTCGTCAGTCCGAAGGTTGTCATGTAAAGGCTGACAAAGAAGGAAACCGTCGTGCACATGTTTACCAAAACCACGTGCACGACGGACTTTCTGTGGTCGCTCCAGACCAGCCGCAGTACGTCCACCGAGCGGCGCGAGTTCACAGCCTCCTTCGTCTCAGGCAGTCTGCTACGCAGATAAAAGCCGACGGGAATGATTGTCAGGCCCAGTGCGAAGGGGATGCGCCACCCCCATTCCCCAAGCTCGTCCTTGCTCAGGATCGCGGAAAGTGCAAGGCCAACCAAGCCAGCCGAAAATACAGCCGCCCCCTGACTGGCACCCTGCCAGCTCGACAAGGCACCTCGCCGACCACCCGACGCGAATTCCAGCAGCACGGCCGTCGAAGGCCCAACTTCGCCCCCCAGCGCCATGCCCTGCGAAATCCTGGCAGTCACCAAGATCACGGGAGCCGCCGGCCCGATCACGGCATATGGAGGAGACACGACGATAGCCAGGGTCCCCATTGCCATCAGGCCGATCGACAGCAGGAGAGCCCGTCGTCGACCGGCATGATCGGCATAGGCGCCAATCAGGATGCCAGCTAAGGGCCGCATGAGGAATCCGATGCCGAATGTTGCCAGGGACAGCAACAAACTCGCGAACGCGTTACCTGAGGGAAAAAACGCCCGACCGATGTAAACCGCGAACGTGGCGTACACAAGAAAATCGTAGAACTCCAGCGCATTGCCCATGACGAGTCCGACAACGCCCGATCGGGTCAATTTGGCCGTCGACAATTCAGGAGAATCGCGCAAGTTCTAGAAATCCGCCTGTCTTCGCTCCGAACCGAGAATTTAGGACGAAAAACGGAACTGTGCGAACCAAAAAATTGGACCTTCTATCCAATTTTCCGAAGACGCTGAGATGCCCAACAACATCCGCGCGCCCTAGTGATCATTTGCTACGATCGCCGCGATGCTCGCATTTGACCTGATCCCCAAATCGATCACCGGGACGGGCCTGCTGGCACACGTGGCGGTGATCAAGTACCTGGACCATCCGCTCAGAACCTTCGGTCTGTTCGAAGTGACGTCCATATTGGTCTTCCTATGCGCTCGAAGACCGCGCTTCTGGCACATCCTCGGCTTTGCAGGTGCCTGCGCGCTCGGCTCAGCTTATGGATTTCTGCAAGGGCGCGTCCACCCCAGTACTCAGCCATCAGCGGTATAGGCGGAGCGGATCAGCCGGAAGCTGTAGTCATCACGGCGTGCCGGATCGACGCGGTTGTCTTCGACCGCGCACCGCCACGCTGATGCAAAAAATTCCGGCTCCGAAGGGATGCGATTCTGTTGCGCGAGATCTATCGGAATCACGGCGGTGATCTTGCCGGTCTGAATTTCCGTGATATGAACGATCAACAAGGCAGGCTCCCTACCGCATTGCGTGCGGGTTCGATGCTTTCGGTCTGCGCCCCGCTCACCGGGCGCGCGCCACCTTCACCGCCGCGGCGAGCGTCCGCGCCGCTTTCACGAAGCGCTTGAACGCCGCATCCATTTGGCGGGCCGCGGGCAGCAGGTTCTCGTGCATCAGCGTCGCGCGTGCAAGGCGAAACTCGCGCGTCCAGACTCGGCGAGCTGCGACAAGCTCGCGGTGTGCGACGCGAATTTCTTCCTTCTGTGCTGCGGTCATGGCGTCTCGTCGTCCGGGACTGCGCCGCCCATCGACGAGGCTTCCGACGCAACGCTACTCGCCGTGCGACCCTGGAACCTTGATTTTGGACAGACTCCAATCTGCCCCCTTCAAGCGTTGGCGATCCCGGAGGCCCGCCGGCGGTTCTATCGGAGCGCCTGCCGGCTAGGGAGCGTCAGCGCCGTCAGCGGCACCTTCCGCAAACCGATGCATGCCCAGGTCGTGCGCGAAGAGGACTACCCAGTTCTTCCCCCGCCCTCCCTGATAGGTCACTGGCGACACCGTTCCGCGCGAGACGGTGACCGCGTACTCCCCAATGCTCAAGATGCGCCCGATTGACCGCTTCTTCCGCGTCCTGGCGAACGTGTAGTCATCGGGGTTGTCGCGGTGCTCGAGAATGATGCGTCGCGCCTCGCGAAGTTCCAGCTCGAAACGACGCCGTTCCACAGTTCCACCTCCGCCAGCGTTTGGCGGTCGAACGGCTGAAAGCTTAGTCCAGTCGTGCGGTCATGTGCCCAATGGGCGCGAACCGGTCTCGCGGAGTCAAGTGGCGCCAGCGGCGGAAGTTCCGACAGGATGGTGGCTGGTCACCGGCTGCCTCGCGATCACCGCAATAAGCTGAATCAACCTCGGCTTTGTGGACATCCCAGCGCCAGGGACGGATCGCGCTTAAGGGACGTGGGGAAGTACCGGGCGGCGAACAATTGGCTGAAATCGAAAGGCCGCCCCTGGAGGCTCGCGTGGATACGGGGGGCTTGACAGTGTCCTTGGCCACCAATTAGCGGATCGGCGCGGGGACACACGGCCCGTCATTTCCAGCATCATTTCGGCCAATACGCCGCCTCGGCTGGATCCTTCGACTTTCACCGCAAGGTGGCGCGTGTTGTGGATCGCTTCTTGCCCGAGATGAGCGTAACAGCACGTCACTCCAGCCAGAGCGGGGACGAACAGCGAGTCCAGGCATCGGTCTTCGTCGCCTACACGGCAGCTGCGACGTTGTGGCTCCTGTTTGCCACCGCGGTCGGCGTGCTGCTGGCGTACAAGTTCGGCGCGCCGGATTTTGCCCCCGGCGAGTGGCTGACGTTCGGGCGATTGCGTCCGATCCACACCAATGCGACCTTCTTCGGATGGGCCAGCCTGGCTCTGGTCGGACTCGGCTACTACGTTGCCGCGCGCAGCTGCGGGGCGCCGCTGTACAGCGCCAGGCTGGCGTGGGTCGGGCTGATTCTTTTCAATGTGGCTGCGGTGGCCGGAACGGTCGCGCTCGATCTCGGCTACAACGCCGGCAGCCTCGAATATCGCGAGTGGCCGTGGCCGATCCGGTTGATCTTCCTGGCTGCGCTGGTGGTGACTGCCTGGAACCTGATCGGCACCGTCGCACGGCGCGACACCGAGGATATCTACCTTTCGAACTGGTACATCGTCGGCGGCGTGCTGTGGGCGAGCATCTTTTCGCTGGTCGGGATCCTGCCGTGGTACCAGTACGGGTTGGGCCAGGTGGCCGTTTCCGGCTACTTCATGCACAACGCCGTCGGCATGTGGTTCACGCCCCTGACACTGGGAATGCTGTACTACGCGCTGCCCAAAGTGCTGAGCCGCCCGATCTACTCCTACGCACTCGGCGTGTTCGCCTTCTGGACCAACCTGGTGTTCTACCCGATCATCGGCTCCCACCACTTCCTGTTCAGCCCATTGCCGTGGTGGCTCCAAACCATCGCCATCGTATTCAGCGTGGCGATGCTGGTTCCGGTGTGGGGCGGCAGCACCAACTTCCTGCTGACGATGCGCGGACGATTGCGCGATCTGGCGCATTCCTACCCCCTGATGTTCATTTTTGTCGGCGTGATCGGTTATGTGGTCGGGTCGACCCAGGGCACGTTCGAGGCGTTCCGCTCGCTGCAGGAGGTGTGGCACCTGACCAATTTCACGGTCGGGCATTCGCACCTGACCATGTACGGCTTCGTCAACTTCGCGATCTGGGGCGGCGTGTACGCCCTGCTCCCGCTGGCGACCGGCAGGGCCCCCGGCCACCTCGGGCTGAGCCTGCATTTCTGGATGGCGGTGGTGGGCAGCTTCATCTACGTCATTTCGCTGTCGATCGGCGGCACCATCCAGGGCCTGGACTGGATGCACGGTGCACCGTTCATCCAGTCGGTGGTGGACATCCAGTCCTACTGGGTGTGGCGCGGCGTGGGCGGCGTGCTGATGTTCCTGAGCCACGTCGCGTTCGCCTGGAACGTCTGGCGCATGTGCTTTGGCCCGTCGGCCCAAGCCGCGCCATCGGCCGTTGCGCCCGCCGAGGAGGCCGCCGCATGAACAAGCTGGTGGCGATAGCGGGCGGCTCGTCGCTGGTCTACGCGGGCCTGGCCCTCGTGATGGGCGTGCTGCCCGGCATCGAGCTGTCACGAACGCCGCCCGGACCCGGGGTCGAGCCGCTGACGCCGTTGCAGGCCGAAGGGCGCGACGTGTACGTCGCCAACGGCTGCAGCTACTGTCACACCCAGCAGGTCCGGCCGCTGCCCCAGGACAAGATTTTCGGGCGCCCATCGGCGCCGGGAGACTTTGCCTATCAGACGCCGGAGCTGCTGGGATCCGAGCGTACCGGACCCGACCTCACCAATGTGGCTGTGCGCGAACCCAGCACGGTGTGGCAGTACATCCACCTGTACAACCCGCGCGCCGTGGTGCCCGAATCGATCATGCCGGCCTTCGACTGGATGTTCAGGGTGGTCGACCAGGCCCCTGAGGGGACGACGCCGGTTCCGCTGCCCAAGGCCTATGCACCGGCGCGCGGTGTGGTGGTGCCGGACCACCGGGCCGAGGCACTGATCGCCTACCTGCTGTCACTCAAGCAGCCCACCTTGCCGGATGCGGAAGGCAACGGCGCTGGCACGCCGGCCATCAGCAGTACATCATCCGCCACTGCGTCGGTCGCCGGTGGCGCCGGCACCGCGCCAGGCGCACCAGCGGCCGGGTCGGCACCGGCCCCGGACGGCGTCGATCTGGCCAAGGGCAAGGCGCTCTTCACCGCCAATTGTGCCGCCTGTCATCAGGCCAACGGCGAGGGGCTTCCGGGCGCGTTCCCGTCGCTCAGGGGAAACGACGAGGTCAACGAGGCGGATCCGAGCGAGCAGCTGCACGCGGTGTTGAAAGGGTTGCAGGGCGCCAGGGTCGGCGGCGTCGTTTACTCAAGCCCGATGCCCCCGTTCGGCAGCGCCCTCAGCGACGCCGACATCGCAAACATCGTGGACTACGAGCGAAGCGCCTGGGGCAACCATGGGGTGCCGGTGACCCCCGCGCGCGTGGCTGCCGAACGCGCCAAGGACAAGTGACCGGGAGACGACGATGCACGATCACCTGATCGGTCCGCTGTGGGGCAATATCATCATCATGACCGTGGCCGGGGCCATAACCGTGGCCTGCTTCGTGGCGGCGTTCTGGATGCTGATTCGCCCGGGCGAAACGGACCGGCGTCACGCCAAGTACGCCATTTTGCGTGACGACCGCTGATGCGAAGCGAACCGATGGACAAACCGCGCGTACGCGTTTACCTGGATGGCAACCCGACGCCGATCATCGACGAGGAGTTGCCGACCGATGTCACCCTGGACACGCGCACGCTCGAGGACGGGCCGCATCGACTGCTGATCCGCGCCCGGGGCCAGACCGGGCGCGAGGGTTTCGAGGAGATCGCTTTTCACGTGCACAACGGGCCGGGCATCGTCGTGTCGGGTCTGCGCCCGAACTCCATCCGCAGCGGCGAGGTGCGCTTCTCGGTCGACGCGTTCAGCTCGGACGATCCGTTCGACCCGCGACGCGCCGAGGCGCGTTCGTCGATCCCGGTCTGGGTGTGGGTGATGTCCCTGTTCGTGGTGGCCTGGGCGGTGTGGTATGCCGCGCGCATGTGGGATGTTCCGGCGCAATACGCGCAGACACCGACTTACCGCAGCCAGGCGGGCACCCCGACCAAGTAAAGCGAGCGCGGCGCGGGCGATTCGCCGATCTTCATCGCATCGGCTCAAGCACCAGAATGGCCGCATCCTGGTCGCCCAGTGCCTGTGATGCGACGTACAGGCGGTTGAGTTGTCCCACGAAGATCGAGGTGCCCGACCCGGGCCTGGTTTCGATCTTCGAGATCACCTCGTAGTGATCGCGATCCTTCTGCTGGTAGACGTACACCCAGCCGGGAGATGCCTCGGGCGTCCCGTACCAGCGCCCGCCCGTCACGTAGATGCGATTGAGGCGGGCGTCGTAATGCACCCCGTCCATCGTTTCCGGGGCCGGCAGGCTTTGAATTTCCTTGCCCGACACACTGTCATACACGGTCATTTCAGGAGGAATTCTGGTTCCGACGAACAGGCGGTGGCGCAACCGATCGAGCGCCATGTCGGCCGCGCCGTCCCCCCGGGCAGGCCAGCTCTTCGTCAGCTCGCGCTTGCGCGTGTCGAACTGGTAGATCCGATCGGCGCGGGAGTCACAGGCAAGAAGAATGCCGTGGTCGTCCATCGCCAGCTCGGCAAGGTGCCCTGGGCGGGGCGTGGGCGCAATCATGTCGGCCATCAATTGGTCATAACCCGCACCGGGGAGTGCCTGCAGAATTCCGACGCGCTCATATGCGTCGAACCCGGCGTTCTGGCCGCCATAACCGAAATAGATGAGATTGGTCTCCGGATCAAAGAAAAGACGATTCGGATCCGGCTCGATCTTGAAATCCTGCACCAGCCGAAACGTCTCTCCCTGGAATACCCTCAGATGCCCATCGAGGCTGGAAACATACAGTTTGTTGAAGTCACCTCCCAGGAAAAGGGCGTCCTGCGTGTCCTTGAATCCGGTGAGCGCATTGATCACCTTCCCGCCGGTCAGATCCACGACCTCCAAGGTATTGTTCGCGACCGCGGCGACAAAAAGACGTCTCTTCTCCAGATCGATGCCCATGTGGTCGAGCCGCCCCTTGACCCCCGGCAACGGTATCGTCTGTACCAACACGAGTGCCTGGCGCTGCTGCGCCGGAACCGGCATGGCGGAGCCGGCAAGAATCGCGAACCAGCATATTGCAAGCCTCTTGAACACGGATTGCCCGCCCTTTTAGCCGCCGCACCAAGCCGGTCGATACCTATCGGCTTTCAGGATGTTCCTTGAATTTTTTTGGGTGCAAACGCCCAGGCAGCACTCGCACCCCTCTGCCACGCCAGTGGCAGAGGGGGCTGGCCGCCCGTGTTCATGGCGCCTTGGTGTCGGTCTCAAGGCAACGCGAAGACGATCACCGCCGAGGTGCCGTAACCTCCGAAAAAGCCCGAGACGACGCCCGAGGTCGTGGCGACATACTGCTTGCCGCCGATCTCGTAGCTGATGACCCCGCCGCCGATCGTGCCGCCGGTGTTGAAGCGGTACAGCGTCTTGCCATTGCTGGCGTCGATCGCGAGGAAGTCGTTGTTCAGATCGCCGGTGAAGAGCATGCCGCCCGAGGTGGCGGTGATGCCGCCCACCAGCGGCGTGGGCCAGTGCTGGCGCCAGCGCATGGTTCCGTTGACGGCGTCGATCGCCTGCAGCCAGCCGCGCGCCTGCTCGCGCGGATCGGGCGTGACGGCGCCGCCGTAATAGTGAGCGTTCGGGACGAACTGCGGCGGCTTGTCGGACTTGGTGAACGTGCCGCACCAGTCCACGGCCGCGACGTACAGCGTCTTGGCGGCCGGGTCGTACGCCGGACCGTTCCATTCCATGCCGCCCAGCAGCCCCGGACAGCCGTGCACGCCGGCCACGGTCGGCTGCGCATCGAAATTGGTGCGGTCCGTGATGGCCAGCTCGTACAGCTCCTCGTGACTGTCGCGGTCCACCAGCCGCAGCAGGCCGTCCTTGCCGGAAACGGTGAGCAGGTCGCGCGCCTTACCTTTCACGGTCGCGCTGAACAGCGGGCTGACCTGGCTCAGATCCCGGTCGTTGGCATCGGTCGGAATGAACTTGTGGTACCAGAACATCTTGCCGGTGCGCACGTCGAGCGCCACCACCGAGTTCGTATACAGATTCAAGCCCGGGCGCACGTCCGGGTAGAAGTCCGGCGACGGGTTGCCGACCGGAACGTACAGCACGCCCTTGCCGGCGTCGAGCGACAGCGGCGTCCACAGGCTGCCGCCGCCGTGTTCGCGCGCCTGGGCGTTTTCCCAGGTTTCCGCTCCCGGCTCGCCCGCATCGGGGATCAGGTTGAAGCGCCAGACCTGCTCGCCGGTGGTCAGCTTGAAGGCGCCGATCCAGTTCTTCGCCCCCCAATCGGCGCCGGCCGGACCGTAGATCACCAGATCCTCGAAGATCAGCGGCGGCATGCTCAGGTACTGGCTGGAGGCGGCGTCGGCGATCTTCTGGCTCCACAGCAGCGTCCCCTTGGCCATGTCGACCGCGATCAGATAGCCGTCGGCGGTGCCGCGCACGACCCGTCCGTCCTTCATCGCCACGCCGCGGTTGGTGGGCGACAGCACGGCGCCCTGGCCGGTCCAGTTGTAGGTCCAGCGCTCGCGGCAGGTCGTCGCATCGATCGCAACGATCGACTTGTCGATGGTCAGGTACATCACGCCCTTGTAGACCAGCAGCTCCGTCTGCGTGGGAACGGCGCTGTTGGACCGGTAGATGCAGACGGCACGCAACTGGCTCGCGTTCTTGGCCGTGATCTGGCGCAGGTCGGCAAAGCGCTTGCCGGTGTAGTCCTTGCTGGCATACAGCCAGTTCTGCTTGTCTTGCGCCGCATGCAGCAGTTCGTCCTGCGTCGGTCCGTGCGCCAGCAGCGCCTCGTGCGTGGCAGGCTCGCTGGCCTCCACCGCGGTGGCCCGACCCAGCGTCTCCAGATAGCCGATCACGTTGGTGCGGACCGTCGCGTCGGGCAACGCGACCGGCATCGCCGTTCCCGGGACCGCCTTGGTCGACGAGGTCAGGAACACATCGAGCGTTTTCTCGTCCCACGTGAGTCCGGACTGCGCCATCGCGGGCGAGTACTTGTAGCCTGGCAAGGTTCCCGCCTTCCGGCCGAAGACACCGGCCAGCGACGGACCGAATCCGTTCTTGCCGGGCACGGTCGTGTGGCACGATGCACACTGGTTTGCGAACACCGTCTTGCCGGCCACGGGGTCGCCCTCTGCGTGCGCCAGACCTCCCCAGAACATCAAGGCAGCGGCCGCCAGCCAAGCCGTTGCGTTTTCGAATCTCATGATGCCTCCCCTCCCCAGGTCGCGGAAGCGAGCTCGACGAATACCGATTCCTCTGCGAGTCATCTTTCCTCCCCAAAATTCGCTGAACCGACTTTTCGTTGTGATCCGCGCTGCATGCGGTACCCCGGACAGAGGGCGCGCCGCCGCGCATGACAGTACCTTGCCGCCTGTTCTTCCGTTGACACCCGAGGGCGTTAATCGCCGTCCGCGTGAAGTTACACGGAGCGGACATCTACGGGGCATGTTTCGTACCGTAATGTCCCTGCTGAGCGTCGGCTCTTACCGCAAGAGCGAGGCATCGCCGCAGCCCTCTTCGGCAATCTCCTCGCTCCTTATCGGGGAATATGCGGACGACGGTCCGGACGAACCGGACAGGCCGCCGACCCCTCGGAGCCGCCGCGCCAACGCGGCTCGCGAAGGGAATGCGGACGCCGCTTACTCCTTCGGCACTTCGCTCAGCGCAATGCCCAAGGCATCCGCCACACCCTTGCCATAGGCCGGATCGGCTTTCAGGCAATTGGCGATGTGACGCAGCTGGATCTGCCGGGGCGTGCCACCCACGGAGCGTGCGGTGTTTTCAAAGAGCGCCCGCTTCTGCGCCGGTCCCATCAGGCGAAAGAGCTTGCCCGGCTGCGAGAAGTAGTCGGCGTCTTCACGGTGGTTCCAGTGGTCGGCCGCGCCTTCGATGGACAGCGGCGGCTCGCGGTAATCGGGCTGCTCTTCCCATTGGCCATCGCTGTTGGGCTGGTAGCCGAGCGTGCCGCCATGGTTGCCGTCGACACGCATCGGGCCGTCCCGGTGGTAGCTGTGCACCGGGCAGCGCGGCGCGTTCACCGGGATCTGGTGATGGTTCACGCCAAGCCGGTAGCGTTGCGCGTCCCCGTACGAGAACAGGCGCGCCTGCAGCATCTTGTCGGGCGAGAAACCGATGCCCGGCACGACGTTGGCCGGATTGAAGGCCGCCTGTTCCACCTCGGCGAAGAAGTTCTCCGGATTGCGGTTCAGCTCCATCACGCCGACCTCGATCAGCGGGTAATCCCGGCGCGGCCATACCTTGGTCAGATCGAAGGGGTGGTACGGCACCTTCGAAGCGTCCTTCTCCGGCATCACCTGGACATACAACGTCCACTTCGGATGGTCACCCTTCTCGATGCTCTCGAACAGGTCGCGCTGATGGCTTTCCCGGTCCTTGCCGACGATGGCCTCGGCCTCGGCGTCGGTCAGGTTCCTGATTCCCTGCTGCGTCTTGAAGTGAAACTTGACCCAGTGCCTTTCGTTGCGCGCATTGATGAAGCTGAACGTATGCGAGCCGAAGCCGTTCATGTGACGATACGTGGCCGGCAGGCCGCGATCGCTCATCACGATGGTGACCTGGTGCAGGGCCTCCGGCAGGGATGTCCAGAAATCCCAGTTGTTCTTGGCGCTGCGCAGGTTGGTACGCGGGTCGCGCTTGACCGCGTGGTTCAGGTCCGGAAACTTCAGGGGATCACGGAGGAAGAAGACCGGCGTGTTGTTGCCGACCAGATCCCAGTTGCCTTCGTCCGTGTAGAACTTGACCGCGAAGCCGCGGATGTCGCGTTCGGCATCGGCCGCGCCGCGCTCGCCGGCCACCGTCGTGAAGCGGGCGAAGAGCTCCGTCTTCTTGCCGATCTGCGAAAAGATCCTGGCGCGGGTGTACTGGGTGATGTCGTGCGTCACCGTGAAGGTGCCGTAGGCGCCGGAGCCTTTGGCATGCATGCGGCGCTCCGGGATCACTTCGCGGTCGAAGTGGGCCAGCTTCTCGAGCAGCCACACGTCCTGCAGCAGCACGGGCCCGCGCGGCCCGGCGGTCATCGTGTTCTGGTTGTCGGGCACCGGGGCGCCGGCGGCGGTGGTCAGACGTTTCCTTGCGCTCATCGTTTCGCTCCCGCTTTTCCTGTGGACTTGGAACACGGGGCACGGTAGGCGGCGAACACGGATAAAGCAAATTAATCGTTTGCATGCAGTCAATAGCTGCACTGCATTGGCCTCCGCTGCGCCACCGGCGCCCGCTACTTCGGGAACAGCAGCTGCACCTGAGCCCGAAGCTGCCAGTTCGGCGCGAAATCGGGCCTGACCGCGTTGTAGTAGGCGGAAAGCTGCGTGTTCACCGGCAGCCTGCCCAGATGGAAGATCTTGCCGACGCCACCGCCGACCGGCACGGTCCATCGCTGCGAGACATCAGCCTTCCAGTTGACGCTCATGATCGGTGAACTGGTCAGATAAAGGCCTTCCGGGAGGTTGTAGTTGACGAACGGCTGGATCAGGCCGTTGCTGTACGCGGGCGCGCTGCTGCTGGTGCCGAGCGACCAGACGTTGTTGACCAGCACCCCGTACACCCAGGGGTCGCCTTTCGAAAGGTGCAGCACCACGAAGGTCGGCCCCAGTCCTGCATTGTTGTTGCCGAGCAGCGGGTCGCTGTGCGTCGGCAGCTGGGCGATGGCGCCGACGCCCCAGATCCACCCGCCCGGGTTCGCCGGTGACAGGAAGGCCGAAAACTGGACGTCGCCGAGCCCGTTCGTGCGACCCTGGCCCGGCACGAATTCCGGCTGCGAGACGATCGGCAGGATCGTGCGCGTGAGAACGTTCCAGTCGTTGTTGACGCTGACCGGGATCACCGGCTGGATGTTCAGCACGCTCTGCGTGCCGCCCAGCGGTCCGGTGTGGAAATACAGGTTTTCCTGGAAGGGAAGGCTGATCAGGTTGCCGATCGGATTCTGCGAGATCTTTGCCAGCTCCTCCTCGCTCATCTCGGCATTGGCACGCCCGGTAACCAGCAGTACCGCTACCAAGGTCGCGGCCGCAAACAACCCTGAAGCTTTCTGCTTCGTCATCGAGCACTCCAAATCCCGTTCGATGCAGCCTAGCCGGGCAAGAAGGGCACCGGTGGTCTGCCGCGAGACAAAAGTTGACGCAAGTCAGCCGATCACGCGGTTCGGCGCGGCGCGACCTGTCAGATCAGGTATCGGGGGACACCGATGTCGGCCAAGTCACGGCGCCCGACCGACCCCTCGCGCGGAGGCTGCCGGCGAGTTCCTCCAGGTCGCCTTGCCCCCGGGCGCCGGTCCACGAAGCGGCGGCAGCGCCCTGCGCAACCCGGAGATCGTCGCAATCAGTTATGCGTGTCCGGCCTGTGCGGCGGGAACTTCCCCGGCGTGAGCGAGGCCGCGGCCGGCAAGCGCCGCCATCACGATCGCCCATCCGGAGGTGATCAGATTGATCGCAACCAGGATCCCGAGCGTCCAGGCGGCGGTCATGGGCCACCCGAGCAGGATCAGCACGACCAGAACCAGATCCGCGATCCCGCTGACCAGCATCCAGCCCCACGATCCGCCGGCGACATGTCGATAGGCGATCGATGCCACGATCTGGAAGATTCCCTCCGTCATGAACAGGGCGGTCAACAGCAGCGTGAGCGTCAGGGCGCCTTCGACCGGTTTCCAGATCAATAGCGCGCCGGCGGTGACCGACAAAGCGGCGGTGACCAGACTCCAGAGGAAGGCCGGGATGTCCTTCGCCGAGAACACGGCCACCAGGCCCACGATGCCGCTCACCAGGAACAGCCAACCCACGAAGATGTCGACCGCCAGCGTGGCGGCCACCGGCGCGGCGAAGGCGAGGATTCCAAGCAGCAGCATGATCGCACCCTGGAACATCAGGAGCCGCCAATGCGTGCGCAGGGCGTCGTTGATCGCGTTTTGCATGGTGCTGACATCGGGATTCACGGAAGCCATGTTGTCTCTCCGATCAGGTCGGTGATCGTCCCCGGTCGGAGACCGTACTCTCTTGGCGCCGTGGATCAATACGCCTTCGATGTCCGGGCTACCCGCATGCAAGGGACGTGCGAACCCGTACGATCCTAGAAATCAGGCGATCGGATTTCCGGTTGACCGGTGAACCAGGTGTTACACCTGCGTGCGTCGCTTCACGAAATCATCTTCCGAAACCAGCGCGCGATGATGGCGTGCATGGCCTCCAGTCCGTCGGTCAAGGCGGCCGGACCCGGCTGCAGGATCAGCGACGACTTGATCTCGTGCAGCTCACCGTCGCGCACGGCCGGAACCTGCGACCAGCCGGGGCGGGCTGCCACCCGCTCCGGCCTGAACTTCTTCCCGCACCATGAGCCGATGATCAGATCGGGCGCCGCGTCGATGACCTCGCGCGCATCCGACACGATCCGCCCTTGCGCGAGACTGCTCGAGGCGCGATTCGACAGGACGTCGCGGCCTCCCGCGATCTCGATCAGCTCGGACACCCAGCGAATCCCGCAAATCAACGGCTCGTCCCATTCCTCGAAATAGATTCGCGGCCGACGGGCGAATTGGCGCGCAGCCTCCTGCACCCGCGCGACGCCCGCTTCGAGTTGCCCCGCGTAGTGTTCCGCGTCGTCCCGAGCGCCCACCAGCGCCCCGAGGCGCCGCACGTAGCCCAGGATGCCCGCGACGCTCCGGTGATTGGCGATCCACACCTCGATGCCCCGTTTGATCAGGGCTTGCGCGATGTCGGCCTGGATGTCCGAGAACCCGATCACCAGATCGGGCTGCAACTGGACGATTTCCTCCACCTTGGCGCTGGTGAATGCGGATACCTTCGGTTTTTCCTTGCGCGCCTGCGGCGGGCGCACGGTGAATCCGGAAATCCCGACGATCCGATGCTGCTGGCCGAGCGCGTAAAGGACTTCGGTCGGCTCTTCGGTCAGGCAGACGATTCGCTGGGGGTAACCCTCGGGCATGGTCCGGGTTCAGCGGCGAGCGCCGTCGATTCGGGACGATCGTATCGCTTTCACCCGCCCGAGGCTTTACGACGCATCGCCCACAAGGTGATCGCAATACCCGCCAGCAGGGCGACATAGGCGGCCATGGCTTGCACGGACAGCGTCGGGATCGCCGAGAGCAGCAGCGTGTCGTTGCCGCCGGGCAGCATGGCCGCACCGACTCCCATCAGCCAGCCCGCCGCCGCGTGCCGCCTCACCTGGGACGCGCCCGGCGCGCGCAGCGCAAAGGAACGGCGCTGGAGCGCGGACACCGTCATGCCGCCCACCAGTGCGAGCACCAGCAGCCATTGCCACGCCTTGGGGGGACTGCGGCCAAATGCCGACGCGACCTCCGCGCGCAGGAAATTCGTGTACGTCCACGCCCCCTGCGCCGCGTACAGAATGCCGCCCGCGATGCCGAGGATCGCAGCCGCCGTCGACAGGCGGTACGCCGGCGCGAGCAGGCGGCGCCACGGATGCCCCGGCGCCTCGCGCCACAACCTGGCCAATTCCCACAACGCCCAGACCCAGAGTCCAGCCAGAACGAGGCCCGTTGCGGCGGACATGTGCGTCCAGGGCGTCATCACGGGCAGCAGCGACGTCATGGCCCAGCTCACCTCGACCGCCGTCCAGCTGACGATGCCGACCGCGAACCCCGCCAGCGTGACCATCATGGACAGCTCGCCGTCCGCCAGGCGCTGGAGGGTGGACAGCGAGCACCCTCCATTGAACGCAGCGCCGACCCCGAAAGCGAAACCGCCCAGCAGCGCCAGCGCAAAGGGGCTGCGAGCGAGCGAGTCGGCCGGCGACAGGTGCAGTCCGAGCACCAGCGTGCCGGCGACGGTGGCCGACCAGAGCACGGCCTTTCCGAAACTCGCCAGCATCCGCGCACTGCCCGATTCCATCCACTCGGACACCGCCCGAACGTTGCACAAACTGGCGCGATGGGCTGCGAAACCGATCAGCGCGGCCAGCGGAAGCGAAAGCAGATCGAGGGCGCGCATCCTTGGCCGGGGCCGTCCACGGGTCCGATTCGCGCCACGATGTCAGAGGCTATCGACTGCGCAGCGCCGCGTACCGTTGGCTATCGGCCGGCCGCGCCGCCGCCGAAGCGGCGCCACAGCAGCGTATCGAGCGACAGCGCGCCCGGGCCGCGGCACAGCAGAACCAGCAGCATGGCGCCCCACTGCAGGTGCGTCGGCCAGGCGAGCGGGTAGACGAACACCTCGATGAACGCCGTCATCCCCAGCAGCACAAGGGCTGCGCCGCGCGTCAGCAGTCCCAGCACCAGCAGCACCGGTGTCGTCAGTTCAATGCCCACCGCCAGGTGCGCCGCGACCTCGGGCGGCAGCAGGGGCACCTTGTATTCGTCCGTGAAAAGGGCCAATGCCGCGTTCCAGTCATCGAGCTTCGTCATGGCCGAATTCCAGAACACGGTGGCCACCGCCAGCCGCAGCGGCACCGCCAGCACGCTGTAGGGGACGCGGTCGAGCAGTGAAATCGCGCGCCTGAACGGGCCCAGGGCACCGTGCGGGGCAGGCCCAGAGACGGCTTCACTCATACACCCTCCCTTCACACCATTCAAAGTCGCTGAACCGGCCGGCTGCCAGATGCTCTGCGAGCAGCGAGTCGGCCGCACAATCGGGGTTATCCTGCAGCGCCGCCGCCAGCGGCGCACCGGCACACAGCGCGGCGGTGAAGCTCCAGGCGGCTTCGCCGAGCCGCTGGACGCACACGCTCGCTTCACGCCGCTCGACCAGCAAATGAACCGGGCCGCTGGCGGGGTCGATGGCCGCCAGCGCGGCGGCGTCGCCATCGAGCACAGCCTTCCATATGACGTCGGCCGGTGCGTTCGCCCGCACCAGGCTCAACGCGGGGTGGGCGCGCAGGCTGAGCGAGGCGCCCGCGGCCGTCGGCAGCGCGGCCAGCCGGGCAAGGCTCAGCGCGTTCGCCTCCGGCGCGTGCAGCGCGCGGCTGACGGCCCACTCGAGCGCAGCCACATCCGCCAGGTAAGGCAGCGACGAGGCCGGGGCAAAGTGTGCCAGGAAAGCGTCGAACCCCCGCCCGTATTCGTCCAGCCAGGCACTGCGGGACGGGTTGGCGTCGATGAAGATCCGCGCAGCCGTTTCGAAGAACTCGTCTCCGACGAGCTTGCGCACGGCCGGATAGACCAGACCCAGCGCGGTGGTCAGCGCCGAGACGGCCGTGTTGCGGTAGATCGAAAGCCGCTCGGCGGCATCATCGCCGGCGATCAGTTCCAAGGCCGCCGCATCACCCTCGGTGCCCGCCAGGCCGGCGCTGATGGCCCGTTGCAGATCAAGCAGCTTGGGCTTCATCCCGCCGGCGCTCCAGCACGCCCTGGGCGCAGCGCGCCTCGGCCATCAGCACATCGAGCGGCGGAATGGCGGTGTCCCATTCGATCAGCGCCGGCACGGGGCCAAACCGCGCAACCGCCTCGTCAAACAGGTCCCAGACCGGAGCACGAACCCTCGAGCCGTGGTCATCGATCCGGATCGTTTTGCCGCCTTCGAGCGCGCGCTCCGAGTGGCCCGCCAGGTGGATCTCCCGGACCGCGTGCGGCGGCAGCGCGGCCAGGTAGTCCGACGCCGACCAGCCGTGATTGCACGCGCTCACGAAGATGTTGTTCACGTCGCACAGGATGCCGCAGCCGGTTCGTCGCGCGACCGTTGCCAGGAACTCCCACTCCGGAATCGTCGAGTGGCGGTAGCGCAGGTAGCTCGAAGGATTCTCGACCAGCAGACGGCGCCCCAGGGCGTGCTGCGCGCGGTCGACGTTGGCGCACACCACGTCCAGCGCTTCCTCCGTCATCGGCAGCGGCAGCAGGTCGGCCAGGTAGTTCCCGCCGACCACGCTCCACGACAGGTGCTCGGACACCAGGCCCGGATCGAAACGGCCAACCAGTTCGCGGATCCTTCGCAGGTGATCCGTGGACAGCCCCTCGGCGCTTCCCAGCGAGAGCCCGACCCCATGCAGCGAGATCGGATAGTCCCGGCGCACCCGTTCCAGCATGGCGGGCGTCGGCCCGCCCCCCAGGTAGTTTTCGGCGTGCACCTCGAACCAGGCGATGCGCGGCCGGGTTTCGACGACTTCGCGATGGTGCGCAAAGCGCAGCCCGATCCCCGCTTCAGCAGGGATCGGGCCCGGCGCCGGCATCGGCGGCGTTTTCACGACCACCGAAGCGCTCAGGACGACTGCGTCTTGCCGCCGGCGATCTTGTTGCAGGCACCCGCCGGCAGCAGCACGAACGCTTTCGGGTCGCGCGCCTTGGTGGCCTGCCCGGCGCAGGAATTCGCGCCGGCCGCGCAATCGTTCTTGCTCGCGGCGTTGATGCCGTAGCACTTCTCCAGCTTGTCGGCCATCGCGTGGGACGCGCTGTCCTTGGTGGCCTGAGACATGTCGTCCTTGCCCTTCTTCATTTCCTGCGCCGACACCGGCGCCAGTTGCAGCCCCAGGGCCAGGCCGAGGGCGGCCGACAGGGTCGAAGCTGCGGTTGCATAGCGAATCATTGGTTTCTCCCAATCCCGAAGTTTGCGGTCCGAACGTGGACCGGGGCATTGGTCGAAGGGCGGGCGCGTTTCTTACACGCCCGGCTGAAGCGGATGAAGAATCAGGCGTTTTCGACCGGCGAGGCGCAGCCGGCCGGCGGCGCCTCGCCGGCGGTCTTCCTCAAGGCCGACCAGGGAAAGAAGTACACCGAGTACACCGCCACGTAGATCGGGAAAGAGTCGAGCTTCAGCCAATGGCCGATCCCGAAGAAGATGATGAGCAAATGCATGCGCACGACGTTCACATAGGGACGGCTGAACAGGCCGTGGGCCGAAGCCCCTGAAGCCTCCTGCAGCTGCTCGAACGCCCCCTCAGGGGTCAGTTGCCGCCGGGCATGGATCAGCGCGGTCATCGAGCCGAACAGAACCCGCCGCTCGGCGACAACCATCGGAATCAGGAGATGCCGTATCTCGGCATCACGTAGTGGAAGACGTCTTGCCACAGCGGGATCGGGTTGATGAACCCGTCGCCGATGCCCCCCTTCGGCACACCGCTCAGCGGAAAGTCCACCGACAGGAACTTGGCGTGGATCGCATGGAACCCGCAGAAATGCACCGAGAAGAACGCGACCAGGAACAGTGCAGCGAAACACCCGCCCGAAATGGCCTGTGTTCGGTACTGCGCCGGGAACGCCTGGTTGAATACAACGCCGGAGCCGATGTAGAGGCCCTTGCCGATCACCGCCAGGATGGACAGGTACCCCAGCACCAGGCTGCTGAGCCACAGGCTCCAGACCAGGTCGGTCGTGTTCCAACCGAGCGTCCACGCACAGGCGATACCGGTGGCGAACGCAGCCAGGTCCGGAAGAATCGCTTCGAAGCTCGGCAGCGTGAACCGTGACGGGGCCATCCCGTTTCCCGGTGTTGACCGTTGCGCGTGATCGCGCAACGCCAGGGTCAATCTGCCAGAGCGGGGCCGCGCCGATCCTGGGAGAAGCGGGCGAAGGACCGCGCAACCCGTCGCCGCGGGCGGGGCGGTGACGAGCCGCGGTTGTCGTGTGGCGTACGCCGCACGCCCTCACCCCCAACCCCTCTCCCGCTGCGCGGGAGAGGGGAGTGGGGG
>Ga0075030_100001381_pt1 | contig 21800 bp, 17 predicted proteins | sample LitLauG_LLR_2012_FD_71393 | JGI IMG/M metagenome (GOLD analysis project Ga0075030, IMG submission 71393) | Freshwater sediment microbial communities from Pennsylvania, USA - Little Laurel Run_MetaG_LLR_2012 | ecosystem: Environmental > Aquatic > Freshwater > Creek > Sediment | place: USA...
CGCCGCGGCGGCCGCCGCGGCGGGGCTGGCCGAGGCTGAACTGACCGCGCTGGAGGAGTCCGGCAACGCGTCGAAAAAAATCAATTTCGCCGCGCTCGCGCCCTTGATCGGCCTGCACGCGCGAAAATTGGAAGGCATTGCCGGCGGCTGGCTGCCGGCGGAAAAAGATTTGAGCGCCTGGCGCGAACTGCGCGTCTTCACCACCGCCGGCGACGGCCTCACGGTGAACTGCTTTCTCGTCTGGGACGAGGTGCAGCGCGACGCCGCGCTGTTCGACACCGGCGTGGACGCGCAACCGATTCTGGAGTGCATCGCGGCCAACGATTTGACGCTCCGGCACATTTTCATCACGCACTCCCATTGGGACCACGTCGAGGCGCTGCCGAAAATCCGCGAGGCGTTTCCGAAGGCGCGCGTGCATTCCGGCTCCAAGAGCGCCCCGGTGGACCAGCGCAACAAGACCAGCGAGATTGTGCATCTTGGCGGTCTGCGCGTGACGCACCGTGAAACGCCCGGCCACGCCGAGGACGGCGTGACCTACCTCGTCGGCAACTGGCAGGAGGACGCGCCGCACGTGGCGTTCGTCGGCGACGCGATTTTCGCCGGCTCGATGGGGCGCGGCAATCCGTCCTGGGACCTGGCGCGCCAAAAAGTCCGCGAGCAGATTTTGACGCTGCCATCCGACACCTTAATTTGTCCGGGCCACGGCCCGCTGACGACGGTGGCGGAGGAGAAGGAACACAATCCGTTTTTCTGAAGCCGCGCAGGATTTAGCCCCTTGCGCGGCTGGATTGATTGGTGGATTTTGTGGGGGCCGATACTGGAAAAAATCCCGAGCCAGCGGCCGGGAGGTTTCATTGCGACAATGAAAACAGCTTGCTTGGAAAACGACGACCGGGGATTGACGGTGGTCGAAGTATTGGTCGCGATCTGCATCGTGATTTTGCTGGCGGCGCTGATTTTGCCTACACTCGCCAGGCTAAATGTCCGTTCCTCAAAGATCGGCTGTGCCAACAACCTCAAACAAATCGGCATTGCCTTCCGGGTTTGGGAAGGAGACCACGACGACAAATATCCCATGAGTGTTTCGGTTACTAACGGTGGCACGATGGAACTGGTTGGGAGCGGAGTTGTCTGGCGGCAGTTTGAAGCCATGTCCAATGAACTCAACACGCCAAAGATCTTGTTTTGCCCGGACGATTCCGATGCCAAGAGAAAGCAAGCCGATCTATTTCGATCAGACAGCTCTTCACCGGCGAGCGGAACGGTTCTGTTCGCCAGTGATTCAAACACGAGCTACTTCATCGGCGTGGATGCGACCGACAAGAATCCAACCCTGTTTCTTGTGGGCGATCGCAATCTGACAGTGGACGGAGTCGCGCTGAAACCGGGTCTGCACGCGGTGAGCACAAACCAAGTGGTTGGCTGGACGAAGGAGTGCACGTGCACCGGGGAAATGTTCTGATGGCCGACGGCAGCGTTCAAGGTTTCAATCAGTCAGGTTTGCAGCAAGCCCTTACGGCAACGGCCGTTGCGACGAATCGACTGGCGGTTCCGTGAAATTCGCGTTCCTTCGCCCATAATTCATCGGCTCTAGAATTTCCACACCGGCCCGCGAACAAACAGCACAGATTGTTTGCGGGCGGCGCAGCGGAACGCTAGACTTCGCCGCCATAAATCATGAGCCAGAGTCTTGATACTGAAAATTTGTCCGCACCGGTGCGTGCGCCGAAAAAACTGCTCGTCGCCAACCGCAGCGAAATCGCCATCCGCGTGTTCCGCGCCGCCACCGAGCTGGGTTTCCGCACCGTGGCGATTTACGCGCAGGAGGACAAGCTGTCCGTCCACCGCTTCAAGGCCGACGAGGCGTATCTGGTCGGCGAAGGCAAGGGACCGGTCGGCGCCTACCTCGACATCGAAAGCATCGTCGCGCTGGCAAAGGAAAAGGGCGTGGAGATGATCCATCCCGGCTACGGTTTTCTGTCCGAGAACGCGGATTTCGCCGAGGCCTGCAAAAAAGCCGGGATCACCTTCGTCGGTCCGCGCGCGGAACTCCTCCGGCTGATGGGCGACAAAGTCGCCGCGCGCGATCTGGCGCGAAAGGTCGGCGTGCCGATTCTGCCGGGAACGGAGGAGCCGGTGGAGGACCGCGCCGAGGCGCTGAAGATCGCGAAGGAAATCGGCTTTCCGCTCATCATCAAGGCGGCGTTCGGCGGCGGCGGGCGCGGCATGCGCGTGGTTCACAAGGCGGGGGATCTCGTGGATTTGCTCGACGAGGCGCGCAACGAGGCGGGCCGTGCGTTCGGCAACTCCGCCGTGTTCCTCGAAAAATACATTCCGCGCGCCAAGCACATCGAGGTGCAGATTCTCGGCGACCGCCACGGAAATGTTTTGCATTTGCATGAGCGCGATTGCTCGGTGCAGCGGCGGCATCAGAAGGTCATTGAAATCGCGCCGTCGGTTTCGCTCGATCCGCGGGTGCGCGCCGAGCTGTGCGAGGCGGCGGTGAACATTTCGCGCGAAATCAAATACGACAACGCCGGCACGGTGGAGTTTCTCCTCGATCTCGACACGCACGAGTGGTTCTTCATCGAGATGAACCCGCGCATCCAGGTCGAGCACACGGTGACGGAAGTCATCACGGGCGTGGATCTGGTCCGCTCGCAGATTCTGGTGGCGCAGGGCGAGACGCTGTTTGGCAATGAAATCGGCCTGCCGCCGCAGGCGGAAATCCCGCGCAACGGCGTCGCCGTGCAATGCCGCGTCACGACCGAGGACCCGGAAAACAAGTTCACGCCGGATTACGGAAAAATTCTGACGTACCGCTCGGCCGGCGGTTTTGGCATCCGGCTGGACGGGGGCATGGGCGCGGGCGGCACGGTCATCACGCCGTTTTACGATTCGCTGCTGGTCAAGGTCACCGCTTCGGGCCGAACCTTTCAGCTGGCACTGCAACGGATGGACCGTGCGCTGCGCGAATTCCGCATCCGCGGCGTGAAGACGAACATTCCATTCCTTGAAAACGTCATTTCCAACGAACAATTTCGTTCCGGCGGCGCAACCACGACGCTGATTGACACGACGCCGGACCTGTTCAAGTTCACCGCGCGCCGCGATCGCGCGACGAAACTGCTCGCGTTCCTCGGCGACGTGGTGGTGAACGGCAATCCGACCGCGAAAGGTTTCAAGCCAAAATCATCGTTTGCCGTTGTTCCCGCGCCCGCGTTTGATCACAAACAAATTCCGCCCGCCGGCACGCGGCAGTTGCTGCTGCAGCTCGGCGCGAAACAATTCGCCGAATGGACGCGCAAGCAGAAGCGGCTGCTCGTCACCGACACGACCTTCCGCGACGCGCACCAGTCGCTGATGGCCACGCGGGTGCGCGGCTATGACATGCTGCTCGCGGCGGACGCGGTGGCGCGGCGCACACCGGGATTGTTCAGCCTGGAGCTCTGGGGCGGCGCGACCTTCGACACGGCCATGCGCTTCCTGCACGAAGATCCGTGGACACGGCTGCGCGCCTTGCGGGCGAAGGTACCGAACATTTGTTTTCAGATGCTGTTCCGCGGCTCGAACGCGGTGGGCTATTCCAATTATCCGGACAACGTCGTCGCCGGTTTTGTGAAACATGCCGCCGAGGCGGGCATTGATATTTTCCGCATCTTTGATTCGCTGAACTATCTGCCGAATTTGAAGGTGGCGATGGATGCCGTGCAGGAGACGCACGCGGTGTGCGAGGCGGCGATCTGCTACACCGGTGACATGCTGGATCCGCGCCGCTCCAAATATTCGCTGCGCTATTATGTGAAGCTCGCGAAGGAGCTGAAAAAAATGGGCGCGCATTTCCTGGCAATCAAGGACATGGCGGGGCTGTGCCGGCCGTACGCGGCGCACGCGCTGGTCAAGGCGTTGAAGGAGGAAGTCGGGCTGCCGGTGCATTTTCACACGCACGACACCAGCGGCATCGCGTCGGCCTCGATCTTTGAGGCGAGCGACGCCGGCGTGGACGTGGTTGACCTCGCCCTCGCCGCAATGTCCGGTTCGACGAGCCAGCCGAATTTGAATTCCACCGTGGCCGCGCTGCAACACACGCCGCGCGACACCGGGCTGGATCTCGCGGCGTTGAACGAGCTTTCGGATTACTGGGAACAGGTGCGGACGATTTATTCGCCCTTCGACACCGCGCCGAAAACCGGCAGCGCGGAGGTTTATCTGCACGAAATGCCCGGCGGACAATACACGAACCTGAAGGAGCAGGCCGCGTCCATGGGGCTTGGCAGCCGCTGGCTGGAGATCGCGCGGACGTATGCCGAGGTGAACGAGTTGTTCGGCGACATCGTGAAGGTGACGCCCAGCAGCAAGGTCGTGGGCGACATGACGATGTTTCTCGTCACGCGCGGCATCCGGCCCGCCGACGTGGTGAATCTCGAACCGGGCACGACCCCGTTCCCGGAATCGGTGGTGGACATGCTCTCGGGCGGACTCGGCCAACCGATGGGCGGCTGGCCGAAGAAATTACAGGAGGTCGTGCTCGGAAAACGCAAGCCGTTGCGCGGGCGGCCTGGCGCGTCGCTCAAGCCGCTGAACTTGAAAAAAGTCCAGACCGAGCTGTCCGCCAAGCTCAAGCGCGAGGCAACCGAGGACGATCTTTACAGCCATCTGATGTATCCCGAAGTGTTCGCCGCCTTTGCGAAACAGGCGCGCGACTACGGCGATTTGTCGGCGCTGCCGACGCCGGCGTTCTTCTACGGCCTGAAGGAACGCGAGGAGATCACGGTGAACATTGAGGAAGGCAAAACCCTCTTCATCCGGCTGGTCAATGTCGGGCAGGTGGATGCGGACGGCCGGCGGGTGGTGCTGTTTGAGTTGAACGGCATGTCGCGGCAAACGACCATCGCGGACCGCTCGGTCACGCCGAAGACCAAAGCGCGGGTCAAGGCCGACCCGGCGGCACCTGCGGAAGTCGGCGCGCCGATTCCGGGGCTGATCACCTCGCTGGCGGTCAGCGTCGGGTCGCGGGTGGCGAAAGGCGACAGGGTCGCGACGATGGAGGCGATGAAAATGCAGACGACGATTTACGCGCAGTGCGACGGCGTTATCGCAGAACTTCTCGTCAAGGTCGGCGACACCGTGGAGAGCAAGGATTTGCTGATGCGGGTGAAGGCAGGCTGAACTGCGCCAAATCTCGGTTTGACCGGCCCTTGGTGGATTGCTAGGCTGCCGGTCCCTTTTTGGGATTTATGCGACACACCATTTCAGTGCTCGTGGAAAACAAGTTCGGCGTGCTCACGCGCGTGGCGGGCCTGTTCAGCGGACGCGGTTACAACATCGACTCGCTCAACGTCGCGCCGACGCACGACGCCACCGCCTCGCGCATGACCATCGTCACGCACGGTGACGAGGCGACGCTGGAGCAGATCGTCAAGCAGCTCAACAAGCTGCCGGACGTGCTCAAGGTGCAGAATTTCAGCGAGGGCGAATATGTGGACCGCGAGCTGGTGCTGGTGAAAGTCTCGGTGGATTCCAAGGCGCGGGCCGAGGTGATGCAGATCACGGATATTTTCCGCGCAAAGATTGTTGATGTGCAACCCAAGAGCCTGACCATCGAAATCACCGGCAACGAAAGCAAGGTCGAGAAGTTCATCAACCTCATGCAGACGTTCGGCATTCAGGAACTGACCCGCACCGGCAAGGCGGCAATGCCGAGAAAATAATTTTCCCTTTACGCTTCGGTCAAGCGTTTAGGATTTCTGAAAGGTATTGTGAAATGCGAAACTACCTTATCAAAGCGATTTCCTGCCTTTGGCTCTTGACGTTTTGCTCGGGTTGTTTTCCTTATCACTATTCTGTTCAACCCGGTGTGAGGGGAGCCGTTGTTGACCAGCAGACAAAATTACCGTTGTCGAATCCAACCATCAGCCTCGCATTTATTGCGGGCCAGTGGAATCCAACAATCAAGGTGAGTATTTGGAGAACGAATACGATTGTCGTAACCAATGGAAATGGTTCTGGCGTATTTGAAATACCTCCAAAACGTAAATGGGGAATTTACGTTGTGCCTATGGATGTTTTTCCAAGGCGATTCGAAGTGGCAGTTGAACAGACGAATTACGAAACGGTGAGAATAAGTTTCTTACACTATCCTATGGCTACTGGTCAGAGTATAATCACCACCAATTTTGGGAGAGTTCAGTTGAATCCTAAAAAGTAAATTGACCACCTTCCTCCGCATTGTTAGCCTTCGCGTCCGTTTCAAATAATTTTATGTCAAAAGTCTATACCGACAAGGACGCCGATCTCGGCGTGTTGAAAAACAAAACCCTCGCCGTGCTCGGCTTCGGCTCACAGGGCCACGCCCACGCACTCAACCTCAAAGAAAGCGGCCTCAAGGTCATCATCGGCCTTTACGAGGGCAGCAAATCCATTCCGGTCGCGAAGGAAAAAGGCTTCCAAGTCTTCACCACCGCCGAGGCCGTGAAACGCGCCGACGTGATCATGGTGGCGCTGCCGGACACCAAGCAGGCCGCGGCCTACAAAAAGGACATCGAACCGAATTTGAGCGCGGGCAAGACGCTGATCTTTTCCCACGGCTTCTCGATCCATTTCAAAACCATCGTTCCGCCGAAAAACATCAACGTGATCATGGTCGCGCCGAAAGGCCCGGGCCACATCGTCCGCCGCCAGTACACCGAGGGCAAGGGCGTGCCGAGCTTGATCGCGGTTTACCAGGGCGGCGGCGCGGCGAAAAAAATCGCGCTGGCCTGGGCCAAGGGCATCGGCGGCACGCGCGCCGGCGTCATTGAGACGAATTTCAAGGAAGAGACCGAAACGGATTTGTTCGGCGAGCAGACCGTACTCTGCGGCGGCGCGAGCGCGCTGGTGCAGGCCGGCTTTGAAGTGCTGGTCGAGGCCGGTTACTCGCCGGAGATGGCCTACTTCGAGTGTCTGCACGAGTTGAAACTGATCGTGGATTTGATGAACGAAGCCGGCATCAGCGGCATGCGGTTCTCGATTTCCGAGACCGCCAAGTGGGGCGACGTGACCGTCGGGCCGAAGATCATTGACGCCAGCGTGAAGAAGCGGATGAAGGCAGCGCTCAAAGATATTCAGTCCGGCAAGTTCGCGAAAGACTGGGTGAAGGAATATCAGGGCGGTTACAAAAAATACAACGCGCTGCTCAAGAAGGGTGAACAGCACCCGATTGAAAAAACCGGCGCGCGTCTCCGGGCGATGATGCCGTGGATGCAGAAGCGCTCGATCAAGGGCGCGCAGGCGGCTTACTGATTTCCGGGGCAACCTCAACGATTTGCGCGCAGCCGCCGGAGCCTTTCCGGCGGCTGTTTGCTGACGTGATGAATGAATAACGACGCGAAACCCGAATCGGCACCGGCGCTTGCGCGCTGGATTCCCGGCCTGGCGCTGTTCCGCACTTACCGCCGCGAATGGCTTGCGGGCGACGTGCTGGCCGGCGTGAGCGTTTGCGTGATCATGATCCCGTCGGTGATCGCCTACGCGCGGCTGATGGGACTGCCGCCGCAACACGGTCTTTACGCCGCGCTGATCCCGCTGGTGGTCTATCCGTTTTTTGGCAGCTCGCGCCAGGTCATCGTCGGGCCGGACATCGCCATTTCCCTGCTGATGGCGGGCGCGATTGCGCCGCTGGCCGGCGGCGACCCCGCCCGCGCGGCCATGCTGACGGCGACGCTGGCGCTGGTGAGCGGAATATTTTTGCTGCTGGGCGCCCGCGCGAAAATTGGCGCGGTGGCGGATTTTCTCTCGAAGCCAGTGCTGATCGGTTACATGACCGGCGCGGCGCTGATTTTGATGGCTTCGCAGATTGCCGGTTTGCTGGGCATCCCGCTGCACAACCAGGATTTTTTTCCGCGACTGTTCGAGGCCGGCAACAAGCTGGAGCAAACGCATCCGCTGACGTTGCTCCTGGGTGCGGGCCTGGTTTCGGTGATTTTTCTGCTGCGCCGGTTTGCGCCGAAAGTCCCGGCCGCGCTCGTCGTCTGCGTGGCGGCGCTGGGCGCTTCATTCGCGTTTCACCTGGAGCAGCGCGGCGTGGCCGTGATCGGCCCGGTTTCGCGCGGCTTGCCGGGTTTTGAAATTCCGAAAGTGACCTGGCACGAAATTCATTCGCTCTTGCCCGCCGCGCTGGGAATTGCGCTGCTGACCTACACCGAGGGCATTTTGCTGGCGCGGGCGTTTGGCGCGAAAAACAACTACGAAATCCAGCCCAACCAGGAACTGACCGGGCTCGGTTTCGCGGACGTGCTGACCGGTTTGTTCCAGGGATTCGCCATCACCGGCAGCCAGGCGCGCACGACCGTCAACGACAACGCGGGCGGCAAAACCCAGATGAGCAGTCTCGTGGCGGCGGCGGCGCTGGCGGCGTTTCTGCTCTTTCTGACCCCGCTGCTCACCCAACTGCCGGTGGTGGCGCTGGCGAGCATTTTGATTTATGGCGCCTGCACGCTGGTCGAGTTCGAGGCAATGAAACGCATCTACCGGTTTTATCCGCGCGCGGCCGTGGTCGCCGCGCTCACCACGCTGGGCGTGCTGGCGGCGGGCGTGGTGCCGGGCATCCTGTTTGGCGTGGTGCTTTCGCTGCTTGGTTTGATCAGCCGCGTTTCGCACCCGCCCGACGCGGTGCTGCGGGAGGTGCCCGGCCACGGCTACCACGACCTGGGCGACGCGCCCGTGGGCCAGACGATTCCGGGACTGGTGGCGTTCCGGTATTACGCGCCGCTGCTGTTTTTCAACTGCGGCCATTTCACCGACCGCGTCCGCCAGCTCGTGGCGACGAGTCCAGCGCCGGTGCGCTGGTTTTTGCTGGATGCCCAGGCGATTACGGACATTGACGAAACGGCCGCGGAGGCGCTGCACATCCTGCGGGCCGATTTGGAGAGCAAAGGCGTGGCGTTGAAAATTGCGCACTCCAACCGGCCGTTCCGCGCCATCCTGGAGCGCACGGGCCTGGCGCGGGAACTCAACGAGCAAAATTTTTTCGATTCGGTGCACGATTGCGTGAACGCCTTTCAAACCGGGAAGGTGGCTCCCACCGCGGCCACTCCGCGATCCCCGCGCTGAATTGAAAATGAAAATTCCCAGCCTCGAACTTCCAAGTCAATCAGGCTGATCCCGACGATATGACGCGCCTCTTTTTTCATAATCGCGCCCGCGGGTTTGCCCGGGCGTGGATGTGCGGCCTGTTTCTGACTGGTTGCACCAACCTCACGCCGGAAAGCGCGCTGCAATGGGAACCTTTCGACGATCCGCAGCAGAACTGGCCAACCGCGCCCGCCGGCCTGATGCACTGCGTGGACGCCTTTCCGATTTACGGCGCCGACCAGCTTCCGGCCGCGCCCTACCGGGTTGTGGGCATGATCGAAGTGAGTTCGACCGCGCACGCGGCAGATGAGCGCGCCGTGGCAAAACTGGCGCGGGCGAACGGCGGCGAGGCCGCGCTGATCACCAACAAGCGCCTGCCCGCGGCGTTCCCCCGTCCCGAGCCGACGGATTATCTCGTCATCCGCTTCGAAACCAATTCGCTCGCCCCGGCCCGGGAACGTCTCGACATTTTTCTGGCGCTGACCGGCCAGGGCACGAACGACGCGGCGATGCAGCGGATCAAACAATCGCTGCTCGCCCGCCCCGGTGGATCGAAACCCACAAACACCGCGACGGGCCAATGACTTTTCCCACGCGGTCGCCGCTCGACTTCGTGCGCGGCGGTGGTAGTGTGACGGAGTGAGCAGCCTGCTTGTCGGAGTTCTGAGCGCGCTGGTGGCGACCAATCCGGCCGCCGCCGCCAGCAACTTCGTCGCCCAAACCACCGGCCTGAGCGTCGCCGTCCCTGACCCGAACGATCCGGTGGCGCGCGAGTTGAAGAAGGTGATGGACGACGACGACGCGGCGCAGGCCGAGGTGGATGGCTGGATTCGCGAGAACACCGAGTTTGCCGCCAAGGGCGCGGGCGTGCCACAAAAAGAAATGCGGGCGCGCATCCTCAAACGCTTCGAGCCGATTCGCAAGGCCTACGCCGGTTTCGTCGAGCGGCATCCGGACAACGCCAAGGGCCGCGTGGCCTACGCCAGTTTTCTGCACGACCTCGGCGACGAGGAAGGCGAGGTGGAGCAACTGGAAAAAGCCCGCACGCTCGACCCGAAAGACCCGGCGATCTGGAACAATCTGGCGAACTACTACGGCCACGAGGGCGAACTGACGAACGCCTTTGTGCATTACGAAAAAGCCATCGAGCTGAATCCGCTCGAACCGGTTTATTATCACAATTTCGGCACCACGGTTTACCTCTACCGCAAGGACGTGCGGGAATATTACCACCTCACTGAGCAGCAGGTTTTCGACAAGGCGCTGGGACTTTACGCCAAATCCCTGCAACTCGACCCGACCAATTTCCCGCTCGCAACCGACGTGGCGCAGACTTATTACGGCATCCGCCCGTTGCGCACCAACGAAGCGTTGATGGCCTGGACAAACACCCTGAGCATCGCGCACGACGAACTCGAGCGGGAAGGCATTTACATTCATCTGGCGCGGGTCAAAATCAGTGTCGGACGTTTTGCCGAGGCGCAGGCGCATTTGAACGCCGTCACCAACGACGCCTATGCCGAATTGAAAAAGCGCCTGACCCGCGTGCTCGCCGAAAAGCAGGACCCGACCAACAACGCGCCGGTTGTGGGGGCCCGCAAATAAGCCGCACCGCGCGCATCCTCGATTAACCGGCGGCCCAAGTCCCCGGCGAAAACAGGCGAATCCAAATCTCTCCGCTTCCGTTTTCTCCAATTGACCCCGCCGGTTCGATTTTATCGCGCTGACCGATCAGGGATGTTTTTTGCTCCAGCCCGCGAAATGTTCGAGCGCGCGTTTGGGTGTGTCGCGGTACCAGCCGTAGCCGTCGCGCCGCTCCCGGGAAATTTCATCCACGTTGTCGTGAATCGTCTTGTCCCGGTCGCCGAAGACCGGCCGGTCGCTGCCGATTTCGTAGTAGCGCGCCCAGAGCGGGCCGCCCCCCGGTGCGGCGAGGAGATGGCGGCCGTCGCCGCGCGCCGGTTTGTAGGCGATGTCGCGCAGCTCCGTTTTCCGGAACCATGCGGCGGCGGCGCGCACGGCGGCACACACTTCCGGGCTGGGCTGCGGTAGTTGCATCAGAAACAACATGACTTCGGCGCTTTCGCTGCTCGTTTGGGCGGGCATTTCGTAATTGCGCGCCGACGCCGGCTGGAGCGTGAGCGGATCGTGCTGCTGACACCAAACGGTGCGGCGGCCGTCCACTGCGATCTGCGCCGCCAACAGGCACTGGACGCCGCGGGCGACCGCGGCGGCGGCGCGGTCGCGCTGGGATTGGGTGATAAACGCAAATTCGTCCTGGCCGGTGGAAATTTCACGCAGCAGATTCAGGATGTTGATCATCGCGTCGTCATTGAGCGTGATCATGTCATGGTATCCGCCTTGCAGCGGCCAAACTTGCGGCCAGCCCCCGTTCGGATATTGCGCGGCCAATGTATAATCGAGGCCGCGGGTAAAACTCGCGCGGCCCGCGGCGCTTTTGTCCGGGCCCGCCGCCGCGATGACCTTCGCCAGAAAACGCAATTCCGTGATCGTGGCGTCGTTGTCGAAGGTGCCGACGTAATTCCAGCCCGCATCGTGCGGCGCATCAAGGTCGCCGGCACTGGCGAAACGCGAAAGATTTTCCGCTGCGAAATGTTCACCCGGCGCGCGGCGATGCCGGGTCAGGTCCAGGTTTTTGCTCCAACCACCGGCCGGGGTTTGAAAGGAGATCACGATGTCCGCAATGCGGGCGGCCTCGGCGCCGGCATACCAAGCGGCGCGGTTGTCGAGGGGCAGACTTTTTGCGGAGTGACCGGCGGGCGGCACCGTCGGTTCCTTGACGCCGTGCTCGCGCATTTCGTCGCGCAAAAAATCCCGGTCCGCACGGGCTTGCTTTTCCGAACGCACCAGGTATTCGCGCCAAGCCGGCTCCTGCGCCGCGGTCAGCGCGGCGATCCGCTCAACCGTCAACGGCAACGCCGGCGGATTGGTGCCAAGAATGGCCGCCGGCGAAGGTAAAATGAACCCACAGACAAAAACTGAGAGGCAAAGCCGGCGCGCGGCGGTCGGTGTCATCAGGTGCGCAGCGTATTTCAGAACCACGTTCGCGGCAAGCGCACTCGTGGTGTTTGAATACTCGAGGATGAGTCCAGCGCCCATCTTGCTTTGTTTGTTGACGAGCAAAACGGGGATTTTTTATCGCAAACAACGGATAACAAATCCAAAATTCTCAGGCTGTCGCCCCCTTCACCCGAAAATCAATCTCGCGCCCTTTCCAGCACTTAATCCCGGTCTTGAACAGGCCGAGATGCCAGCGCCAGGACATGCCGTAGTACGGATTGTGCGTCGGCCAGAATGACAGGATGTCCACCTTTGCCGCCTTGGCCATCTCGACGGCTTGCGCGATGTGCTTCGGATGGTCGTTCCAGTTGAACAAAAGATATTTCCACTCGACCACCGGCTCCTTCGCGCCGCGCGCGTCGCGGTACGCCACGAGGTCTTTCATCGCCTGGTATGCCTCGTCGAATTTGCTGCGGTGCATGTATTTCCCAAGCATTTCCTGGTTGATGCCGTGGAGTGAAAAGAGAATCTGGCTCGCGTTCAGCGCGGCTTCGCGCTTGGCGTCGGTGTTGAGCAGCACGCCGTTGGTGGAAATCACGATGCGCGTCTTCGGATTTTTCTGGCGGAGAATCGGCAGTTCCTGGCAGACGTTCGGCGAGAGAAACGGTTCGCCGAGGTTGAGATAAAAAATCTGCTCCAGACCGAGCTGGGCCGTCAGGTCGGCCATCTTGGTGATTTGATCCAGCGGCATCTGCAACTGTTTGTTCACGCGGATGGCGGCCGCGCCTTCGCGGGCGCAGCCGATGCAGTCCACGTTGCAGCGCACGGTGTTCTCCAACAGAATGCCGCGATGCGGCAGTCGCGCGGCGGGCAAACCCGCGTTTTTGGCGAGGCGCTTCAAATCGCCGCAGCGCGAGCAGGTGGGAATGGGCAGTTTGCCTTTGGCCAGCTCGTCGCGAAAACGTTTCGCGGTCGGGCCGAAAAAAACTTCCTCGAACGAGTTCGTTTTCAAATCGCCGAGGTGCCCCGTGCCGTCGTAATCCTGGCAGTTGCAGGAAACCGTGAGGTCGGAGTTGATGGTAATGTTGTATTCCGACTCGCCCTCCAGCGCGGTGCAATGGTAGCCGTGGCCGGAAATTTTCGCGCGGAACTCCAGCCACCACACCATGCCGCGGCGAACGACATCGCTGACGCGCCAGTTAAAGCGCGTTTTGGGATTGCGGATTTCCCGCGTAACGGATGGAGCGGCCATGCGGCAGGCTAGATTTGAAGCGCTTCGGCGACAAGTTCAATTGAGCAGCCGGTACCAGTTGTCGCGCTGGCGCGGTTCGTAGCCGAGCTCGCGGATGAGCCGCTGCATGTCGGCCACCGTCATGCGAAACGTCGTGCCGGCCTGGCTCACCACGTTTTCCTCGATCATGATGCTGCCGAGATCGTTCGCGCCAAATTTCAGCGCCACCTGCCCGATCTCCAGTCCCTGGGTCACCCAGGAGCTTTGCACGTTCGGAAAGTTGTCGAGGTAAATCCGGGCCAGCGCCTGCGTCCGCAAATACTCGTGCGCGCCGACGGTCGGCGCTTTCAGCTTTGTGTGCTCGGCCTGGAACGTCCAGCCGATGAAGGCAGTGAAGCCTTTCGACTTGTCCTGCTGCACCCGCAACCGGTCCAGATGCTCGATGCGGTCCTCGACGGTCTCGACGTGGCCGAACATCATCGTCGCGCTCGAACTCAAGCCGAGCCGGTGCGCCACGTCCATCACCTCGAGCCAGTCGTTGCTCATCGCCTTGAGCGGGGAAATTTTCTGGCGCACGCGGTCCACGAGAATTTCGCCGCCGCCGCCGGGAATCGAGCCCAGCCCGGCCTGCACGAAGTCAGCGATGATTGTTTCCAGCGGCTCGCCGAACACCTCGCGGAAATGGATGAACTCGCTCGGACTGAAGCCGTGGACGTTGACCTGCGGAAATTTTTCTTTGATGTGCGCCAGCAGATCGAGGTACCACTGCTTCGTCAGTTTCGGGTGATGCCCGCCCTGCATCAGAATCTGCGTGCCGCCCAACGCGATCGTTTCCTCGATTTTTTTGTCAATCTCGTCGTGGGTGATGACGTAGGAATCGTCATCTTTTTCCGTGCGATAAAAAGCGCAGAACTTGCAATAGACATTGCAGACATTGGTGTAATTGACGTTGCGATCCACCTGGAAGGTGATGATCTCGTTGCCGCGCCCGTCGAAATCCCGCGCCTTGGCGAGCTGGCGGCGGCGGTCGGCAAGCGCGCCCAGTTCTTCCAGCGGCAGCGAATAAAGTCGCCGTGCTTCGGCCCGCTCAATGCGCCGGCCGTCCCAGACTTTTTGCAGCAACTCGTCCAATGACGCGTCGTAAATCACGCGGCCAATCTAACGGAATCAACCCGCCGAAACAAGCGGCAGGCGCCGGAAGAAGGACGGGCGGTGCGGCGGTCTGAGTCGGTTGAGCGCTGGGTTTGGACTTGGCGTGGAGCCGACTGCCGGCTAGCGTGGGTCATGCTTTCAATCTTGCGTATTCCTTTCGCCGTGGCTTCCGCATTCGTTCTTTCACTGGCGGCCGCCGCCGCGGGCCAGACGGACAAACGCCTCGATATTTACTGGATTGATTCCGAAGGCGGCGGCTCGACCCTGATCGTCAGTCCAGCCGGCCAGTCCGTGCTCATTGATTCGGGCAACCCCACCGCCAACGCCGCGACCAGGCCCATCGGCCGCGACGCCGCGCGCATTCTGCAAGTGGTCACCAACGTCGCCGGGCTGAAGCGGCTGGATTATTTCATCCTCACGCATTTCCATACTGACCATTTTGGCGGCATCGCGGAAGTCGCGGCGGCCATTCCGGTCGGCACCGCATTCGACAACGGCCTCCCCGCCCACGATCCGGACGGCCGGAACGACGCGTGGTTCGCGGAGAAAATTCAGGCCTATGCCCGGTTCTCCGCTCACCGGCACCTGACGCTCCAGCCGGGAGTGGTGATTCCGCTGACGCCCACGCCGGGCGCGCCCAGGCTGCAGTTCCTCTGCCTCGGTGCAAAACAAAAATTTCTGCCGCCCAACGGAACCGCAGCCAACGCCGTCTGCGCCGACGCGAAGTCCCATCCCGCTGACACCTCGGACAACGCCAACAGCGCAGTTTTCCTGCTGCAGTTCGGCGACTTCAAGTTTTTCGACGGCGGCGACCTGACTTGGAACACGGAAGGGGAACTGGTCTGTCCGATCAGCCGCGTCGGCCCGGTGGATGTTTATCAGGTGGATCATCACGGCCTCGATCTGAGCAACAACCGGCTGCTGGTCGAAACGCTCGCGCCGATAGTTTCAGTGATGAACAACGGCCCGACCAAGGGCTGCATGCCGGAGACGTTCGCCACGCTGCGCGCCGTGAAATCCATCCAGGCGATGTATCAAGTGCATAAGAATCTCCGGCCGGACGGCGTCACCAACAACACTGCGGGGGAATTCATCGCGAACCTCACGGCCACCGACGCCTGCACGGGCAATTACATCAAATGTTCCGTCGCGCCGGATGGAAAGAGTTACACCGTCACGATTCCCGCCAACGGCCACACGCGGACGTTTCAATGCCGGTAATGCGGGGCGGAAAAGCCCCCCCCGGTCAGCGGACGGAATTGACCAGCGGCGCCAGACCCTGAATCCGCGCTTCCAAACGGTCGCCGGACTGGATCGGTCCGATGCCGCTGGGCGTGCCGGTCAAGATGATGTCGCCCGGCAGCAGCGTCAGGTTCGTCGAAATGAAACTGACGAGATGGTGGCAGTTGAAGATGAGTTGGCGGGTGTTGGAATTCTGCCGGAGCTGGCCGTTCTGGAAAAGCTGGATGGTCAGCTCACTGGGATCCAGTTTCGTTTCCACGTACGGTCCCAGCGGCGTGAAGGTGTCGAATGATTTGGCGCGCGCCCACTGGCTTTCGGAATTTTGAATCGTGCGGTCGCTGATGTCCTGCGCCGTGGTGTAGCCAAAAATGTAGCGCGAGGCGGCGGCGGGCGCGACGTTGCGGATGCGCCGGCCGATGACGATGCACAACTCCACCTCGTAATCCGTGCGGTGCTCGGAAAAGGGAATTTCAATCTTGCCGCCGTCGGGAATGAGCGAGGTCGTGGCCTTGAACCAGAACAGCGGCTCCTTGGGGAGCGCCTTGCCGGTTTCGCGCGCGTGATCGGCGTAGTTCAGGCCGACCGCGATGATTTTCGTGGGCACGACCGGCGTGAGCGTGCGCACACCTTTGGCGCGGAGCGGTTTTTTATCGAAGGACGGCGAGCCGAACACATCGCCCTGCAAACGGAACAGTTCGCCGTCCACCACTTTTGCGTAGAAGATGTCGTCGCCCTTCTGGAATCGGCCAATGGCTGCCATGCGCAAGCGCAGGGTAGCAAAGCGTGGATTCACGTCGCAAGCCAAAGAAATTGGCGGGACGAACGCCGGCTGCTTCGGCTAACTTTGCGGCCCTGATGAAATCGTCCGACGCAAGCTCGCTCTGCCTGGAATGCGGTCTGTGCTGCAACGGCGTGATTTTCGGCCACGGCCAATTGCAGCCCGGCGACGATGTGCAGCAATTGCGCGAACTCGGTCTGCGGTTGAAAAAACCGCAGGCGGAAACCCGCAATCCCAAATTCCTTCAGCCCTGCGCCACACTTGATGGCTGCCGCTGCCAGATCTACGCCGACCGGCCCAAATACTGCCGCGAGTTTGATTGCCTGCTGCTGCAGGGCGTCCTGGCCGACCGCATCGGGCTGCCGGCGGCGCGCCGCCGCGTCCGCTTCGCAATCCGCCGCGTCGAAAAAGTCAAACGCCTGCTGGCCGAATTGGGCGACACGGACGAAAGTGTGGCCTTGAGTTTGCGGTTTCGCCGCGTGAAACGTCGGCTGGAAATGTCGGCAGCGGACGCCGCCACGGCGGAGCGTTACGGCCGGTTAACCTTGGCGATGCACGATTTGAACCTCCTGCTGGGCGAAAATTTTTACCGCTGATCCGGTTGCGCAGGGATTGGCTTCTCCAATGCGGACTGGTTCGCGGCCTTCAAGCCGTGGCCGGTGCCGCGATACGCGGTCATGAAATAGAGTTGCACGACCGCGACCACACCCATCACGCCGATCCAGAATTGCGGCCAGCGCGTGTCGCTGCCAGCGGTGCACGCGCCGAACCACCAGCCCATCCCGAGGTAGCCGATGAGGTTGCCGACGCCGCTGGTCATCAGGGCGAACAGCGCCTGCGCCCGCGTGCGCCACGCCGCGTCCATCCGTTCGTCGAGATAAATCTGCGCGGTGATGAAGAACAGCGTGTAGGAAAAACCGTGCAGCGTCACTCCGACCAGCAGCCCGAGCTTGCCGCCCGCCGCGCACGCGGCAAAACGCGCCAGGCCAAAGGTCAGGCCGGCGACAAAAATCCATTTCAGCCGCCAGCGGGTAAACAGCCGGGCCAGCGCGACCATCGCGATAACTTCCGTGACCTGCCCCAGCGACATCCAAGCGGCGGTGCGTTGAAAACCGAGCTGATGGAGATGCGCCGGCGTGAACGGAAAGAATGCGGCCAGCGGAATGTTGTAGAGCGCGGCGGCGATGAACACCACCCGGTGATCGCGGTTTTTGAGCAACCTGAGCGCATCCCAGCCCAGCCGCTCCCGCCAGGTCACGTGGCCGGAGCTTTCCGGCGGCGATACGGCGGGCACAAGGAAAGTGAATGCCGCCAGAGCGAGCCAGGCCAGCGCACCGACGAAGCCTGCCAACGCCGAGGCGTCCGCGTGCAGCGCGCTGACCAGCCAGCACCCGCACATGAAACCAAACGTGGCCGTGGCCCGAATCGGGCCAAACTCGCGCTGGGAATTGGTCAATCTGGAGAACACGATGGAGGTTGAGATGCTCGTGGTCGGCGAGGAACAGAACGCCTGGAGTTGGATGAGCGCCAGCACCACGCCGGGCGGCCAGCCGCGCTGAATGCTCCAGGCCGAAAGGCTCATCGCCACGGCCGTCGCCACGCATAACCCGCGCAACACCCGCACCGGCGAGGCGTGGCGGTCGGCCATCGCGCCGAAAATCAGCGGCGAGACGAAGGCCGCCACCGCGGAAGTGGCGAACGCGTACGCCTTGATGCTTTGCAGGCCGTGCGCGTCCAGCATCGCGCTCAACGGTACGAACCAGATGCTCAGCGGCAGCCATTGCAGGAAGAACAGCCCCAGCAATTCAAATTTTTCCACCTGCCGAATGTCGCGTCGCACGCGGCATTGAACACACCGGCCGCGGGGAAACTCAAGCCCGGCGTCGCCGTGCCGATGGAATTGTGAATGGCTGTGAATAATGTGAATATGCCCGCCTTGACTTTGCGCCCGCCACTGCCAGTCTGCGTCCCGATATTTTTTATGAGCATCGCGGAGTGGCGAAAATTTTTGTTGGTGGGCGGAGGTTGCCTCTGGTTGGGAACCGGCTGGTCGCAGACCCTGGACGGCGCGAACACGAACGCGACCGGCACCCCGGCCGCACCAGCGACGGAACACGCGACCGTCTCCAACGATGATGTGCGCGCCTCGCTGCAACTCCAGGAGCAGATGCACGCCGCCCAGCTCGCCGTCGAACGCAGCCGCCAGGAATCCGAAGCCGCCGCCGCCATTGCGGCCCGTTTGGAAAGCCTCGAACAATCCCTGGCCACGCAGCGCCGGGGCGAACTCGAGGCGGCGCAGAGCACCACCCGCCTGATGCTGGTGGTGCTGGGCGTGTTTGCCACCGTCGGTTTCGTGTCCGTGGTGCTCACGGCGTATTACCAGTGGCGCACCGTCAGCCGGCTCACGGAATCACCTTCCACCGCCGCCGCCCGCCAAACCGCCGCGCTGCCGACCGTGGCCGCCTTCCCGGGGGGGGCGGCGCAACTCGCCGACGCGCCGGTGGAAAAGGCCAATGTCCGCCTGCTCGGCGCCATCGAAAAACTGGAGCGGCGCATTCTCGAACTCGAACACGCCGCCGCGCCGGCCTTGCCCGCCGCTCCCGGTTTGGTCGAGTCCGGCAAACCCAACGGCGTCAACCTCCTTGCGCCCGAGCCGGCCAAAACTCCCGCCAGTCCGGCCACCGGGCGGGCGGCGCAGATTGAAGACCTGTTTGAAAAAGGCCGGTCGCAACTGGCACTGGACCGCGCCGAGGACGCGATCGCCTTGTTTGACGGCGTGCTCGCGCTGGACGCCAAACACGCCGAGGCGCTGGTGAAAAAAGGTTCGGCGCTCGAAAAACTGCGGCGCTTCCCGGAAGCCCTGGAATGTTACAACCTCGCCATCGCCGCCGACAACTCCATGACCATGGCCCACCTGTGCAAGGGCGGTTTGTGCAACCGGCTCGAACGTTTCAGCGAAGCGGTCGAGTGTTACGAACTGGCGCTGCGCACGCAGGAGAAAAAGCGCGGCGCTTGAGCCGCCGCCTCCTTGGTCACATTTGAATCCGCCCGTCCACCAGGTGGACGACTTTCGGCGCGCGGGCGGCAACGTTCGGATCGTGCGTGGCGATGACCAGCGTCACGTTGTTTTCCTCGCGCAACGAGCAGAGGAGTTCGATGATTTCCCCGCCGGTGTGCGAATCGAGATTGCCGGTCGGCTCGTCGGCCAGAATCAAATCGGGCTGGTTGATCAGCGCGCGGGCGATGGCCACGCGCTGGCGTTCGCCGCCGGAGAGTTCGGGCGGGCGATGTTCCATCCGGTCCTTGAGCCCGACGCGCGCCAGCAGTTCCCGCCCGCGCGCGGCGGCGGTCCGCGGGGCGACGCGGGCGATGCGCGCCGGCAAACACACGTTTTCCAGCGCGTCGAGTTCCGGCAGGAGATGGTACGCCTGAAACACAAAGCCGATTTTGAAATTGCGGATGTGGGCGATCTCGCTGGCGGAGAGCCGCGCGAGGTTCTGGCCGGCGAACCAGATTTCTCCGGTGCTGGGGGAGTCGAGTCCGCCGAGCAGGTGCAGCAAGGTGCTCTTGCCCGCGCCGGATGCGCCGCGCAAGGCCGCGAATTCACCGCGCGCCACATCGAAATCCAGTGCCTGCAGCACGGTCAGTGAGCGCCGACCCAGGTCGTAGGTTTTGCTGACGCCTTTGGCGGAAACCAGCAGTTCGCTCATCGCACGCCTCCGGCGGAAAAGTTCCACGACGATTTTCGTTCAACGCGGAAAGGTGAAGGTAGGACGTTCGGGGTTTTCCGTTCCCTATTCATAACGCAGCGCCTCCACCGGGTTGAGTTTGCTGGCGTAGCGCGCCGGGAACGCCGCCGCCGCGAGGCAGATCAGCAGCGAACCGCCGCAGATGATCGCGATGTCGCCGGGCACGATCAGCGCCGGCAGTTGCGTGAAGCCGTAAACCTCCGCCGGAAAGAGCTGCCAGCCGGTCAGTCGCCGCATGAAATCGAGAAATTCGTTGCGATACTGGATCGCCACCAGGCCACCGAGCGCGCCGGCGAGGATGCCAAAAAAACTGACCACGAGGCTTTGCCCGATGAACACGCGCAGCACCTGCTGGTTGGACGCGCCGAGCGCCTTCATCAAACCGATCTCGCGGGTCTTCATCACGATGAAGGTGATCGTCGTGCAGGTGATGCCGAACGCGGCGACGATGACGATGAAAAAGAGGATGTAGAGCATCACGTTTTTTTCCACGGTCACGGCGGCGAGCATCGGGCTTTGCTCCAGCCAGGTTTTGACCTCGAATGATTTGCCGAGCAGGCGTTCGAGTTGCACCCGCACACTGTCGGCGGCGAACGGATCGTCGAGCGTCACCGCCAGATAATGCACGGTGTCGCCCAGGTCGTACATGTCCTGCGCGTTTTCGAGGGAGACGGCGACCATGGTGGCGTTGAACTCGTAATAGCCGACATCGAAAATGCCGCGCACCTCGTAATCATCCGGCACGGTCAACTCCTCGTCGCCCTTGCCGCGCTTCGCCCGCATTTTTTCGAGTTCCTTGGGCGAAGTCAGGCTGACGTGGTCGCCGACCTGCAAGCGCAGCGTGCTGGCCAGCACGCTGCCGATCACGAGGCCGCGCCCGTGCAAATCAAAACCGCCCTCGACGACATGCGACGCGAGGAAGCCCGGCGTTTTTTCCGACTGCGGATCAATCCCGCGCACGTACGGCGCGCTGCTCTGCGCCTGGCCGGACTTGGGCTGCGTTTCCAGCAACACCTGCTCCATCACGGTCGGCGAAACGGAGCGGACGTGGGAATTGGCCGCAACCACCTCCGCGATGCCCTGGTAGTTTTTCAGGGTGGCGTTCGTGGGTGTGACGGTGAGATGCGCATTGAAGCCAAGCACGGTGTCGCGCATCTGCTTGTCGAAGCCGCTCATCACGCTGATGACGATGATGAGCACCGCCACCCCCAGCGCCACGCCAAGAACGGAAATCAGCGTGATGATGGAAACGAACGTCCGCTTGGGCCGCAAGTAACGCAGCGCGAGCAGGAGTTCGAAAGGCAGTCCCGACATGCGCGGAAGCTAAACACCCGCGGCGATGGTGTCAACGAACGCGGCGGGGGGATGACGCGTTGTCGCCATCAAAACTCAAGCTAAACATGGCGACATAATTGTTTGCGGATTATGTGGGGTGGTGTTAAAGTGGCCACATGCGCCCGTTAACACTTGCCGCCCCTGAAAGCAGCCGAATTCTGCTCCAACAGGAAATCAA
>Ga0075030_100001382_pt1 | contig 21799 bp, 9 predicted proteins | sample LitLauG_LLR_2012_FD_71393 | JGI IMG/M metagenome (GOLD analysis project Ga0075030, IMG submission 71393) | Freshwater sediment microbial communities from Pennsylvania, USA - Little Laurel Run_MetaG_LLR_2012 | ecosystem: Environmental > Aquatic > Freshwater > Creek > Sediment | place: USA...
GGGGTGGGGGTCGGATTACACCGGCGCGGTGACGAACCCGGGGACGTCGGTCGCCTTTCTCACGAACATCATGAAGACGTACGGATTCGACGGGGTCGACATCGACTGGGAGCCGGTCCCGGCGGCGCAGTACGCGAACTTCGCGTCCTGGGTTCAGCAGCTCAAGACGGCCATGCTGGTTGTAAATCCGCAAGCGTGCCTCACCGCTGCGGGCCTGGGGTTCGATCAGGCGCTTGTGAACAACAGGCAGTACCTTGATCAGATCAACATGATGACGTATGACATGGCGGGTCCGTGGCCGGGGTGGGTGAGCTGGCATAACTCGGCCACGTTCGACGGGGGGAATAAATTTCCGTCGACCGGTTCGCCCATGCCGTCGATCGACGCCTCGGCGAACGCATACCTCGCTGCCGGGTTACCTGCGGCGAAGCTCGGTTTCGGCATCGAATTCTACGGCTATATCTGGAACGGCGTGAACGGTCCCATGCAGGGCGGATTCGGCACGGTGCAGAACACTGTTCCGTATGCGCAGATAATGGACACGTACGGTAATCTCCCGCTGCAGTGGGATGCGGGCGCACAGGCCTCGTATTACTCCGCGGGAAATCAGTTTGTCTCGTTCGACGCGGAAACGACAATGGCGGTCAAAGCCGCCTACATGAAGTCGAAGGGGCTCGGCGGCGTCATCGTCTATGAGGTCGCCGCCGCCTACAGGGGGAATCTCCCGGCCGGATCCAGGGACCGCCTCCTCCAGTCCGTCAAACAGGCCTTTGGTGTCGGCGCCGCGTCAGCGACGGATTCGGTTCTTCCCGTCGTCAGGATCATCTCACCGTCGCCGAATCTCGTGATTGGCAACATGGTGACCGTCCAGGTGGCCGTTACGGACAGCGTCAGCATTGCCGGCGTGCAGTTGCAGATTGACGGCAAGCCCTTCGGCAATGAACTTGTGTATCCTCCCTACGCAGCGTCGTTCAGCACGCTGGTGCTCCCGAACGGCCCGCATACCATTGCGGCCGTTGCACGTGACGTGGCAGGCAACCGGAATGTTGCTGTCATCACCGTCATCGTTTCCAATACCGGAACGACGCAGAGAGCCGTGAGCAAGGTCGTCTACGGCGATTCCCTGCTGGCGCCGTTCGTGAACAACTCCTGGGGCGCCGCCGTGGATTTCTCGAATATCACCCGGGTCTCTCCGCCGAGTACGCGCTCGGCGAAGGTTACGTATAACGGGTGGGGTGCGTTTGAGATGCTCAGCGGCACGTGGACCAATCCGCTCCCGGTGGACGTCACGCAGTACGACTCGCTCAGATTCGACGTGTTTTCGCCGGCGCAGATCCCCCTGACCATCGGATACTACGTCGGGTCGAACGTCGCAGTCTCCGTCTCTCCGAACGCGTGGCAGACGATCTCCGTCCCTCTTCCGTCCCAGCCGTTTACGCGCTTTTTCATTCAGAACGGGGACAGCGCTGCCGCGACCGTGTATTTCGACAAAATTCAGCTCACGGGCATCGTGAATATCGCGACGGGTGCAGCGGTCGGGGGTCCGCCGCTGCGTTACGCGCTGGAACAGAACTATCCGAATCCTTTCAACCCCTCGACAACGATCAGGTTCTCTCTCCCTGTCGCCGGCCGTGTTTCTCTCATCGTGTACGACATCCTCGGCAGGGAGGTCGCCACGCTGGTCAACGAGGAAAGGCCGGCCGGGACCTACACTCAGGTCTTCGACGCGGCGTCCCCTGGCGGGAAAACGGGCCCGCTTGCGAGCGGCGTCTATATATACAGGCTCACCGCCGGGACGTTCAACCAGACGAAACGGCTCATCCTCCTCAAGTGACGTCCGCCCCGCGTGCCGGCCTGTGGCCGGCGCGCGGGAGGGTCACGCGTCCGCGTTGTGGTTATCCGTTGCGTAGCGGCGGAGCTTTTCGTACATCGCCTTCCTGCTCAGCCCGAGTATCCTGGCTGCAAGCGACTTGTTGTTCTCCGAAAGTGCGAGCGTGTGAAGTATCAGTCGCCTCTCCGACTCTGCCAGCGAAGTGCCGTACGGGACGGAAATCGAATCGCCGGAGTGTACCTCCCTGACTTCCGGCCTGACACGGCTCACCTTGATCGGAAGAAATCTCGGTTCCACGGTCTCCTGCGGGCAGAGGAGCACGACGGTCTCTATGACGTTCCTCAGTTCGCGGACGTTTCCGGGCCACGCGTACTCTTCGAGCAGCGTGAGCGATTCCGGGGAAAAGAGTTTCAGAGGGCGCCTGTGCTTCTCACAGAACATGTGCATGAAATGATCGGTAAGGAGCGGGATGTCGCAAATTCGTTCGCGAAGGGAGGGAAGATGGATTTCGACGACGCTGAGCCTGTAATAGAGATCAGAGCGGAGTGCTCCGGAGGCAAGCGCCTCCTGCACTCCGCGGTTTGTCGCGGCGATGATCCGTACGTCGACCCGTATATCCTCGTGCCCGCCCAGCCGTCTGATGGTTTTTAATTCAAGCGCCCGGAGGAGTTTTGCCTGCACCTGCGGGTGCATTTCGCTGATTTCGTCAAGGAAAAGCGTGCCGCCGTTCGCTCGTTCAAAGCAGCCGGGGCGTCGGGAGACTGCCCCCGTGAACGCTTCCCGTTCGTGGCCGAAGAGCTCGTTGTCGATAACGTCTTTCGGAAGGGCCGCGCAGTTAATGGCAACGAACGGACCGTGGGGTCTGCCGCTATTCAAATGGACAAGCGTTGCGACAACCTCTTTCCCGGTCCCGCTTTCCCCCGTGAAGAGGACGGAAGCGCTTGACGGCGCTACCAGTTCGATCGTATGACGTATTTCGGCGAATGCGGGACTCCTGCTGACAAGTGCCGGTTCCGCTCCCGTTGCACGCTCGATGACGATCGCGCTCTCTTTCGGTCCAACCCCCACGAGTTCCTGTATGTCCCGCCCCCCCATAACGCTTCGAGTATTGGTGTCGAAAAATGCAGAACCCTGACGCCCGTTCAATCGAGCCCCTGAGCCGGCGTATTGATTGACAGGTACTGTTACAGGCTGGGTGAGCATGCTGCCTTCTTGTTTTTCTCGCCGGTAAATTCCGGCGATCCCCGGAGACTGATCCATCCGCCCGACAGATGCAGCGGGGGAGGATCCCCGTCCTCGCGCTGATATCGTACGGAGAGTGATGGTATGAAAACCTAGGGCTAAGGGATGAAACAATGGTTAACCCCTGGTTTGGGGGGGAAGGAGGAGCGCTGGAGGGTGCAAATCCCCGCATACCATGAGATATGCGGGTCTGTTGTGTCTGGTTCAGCCCCGTTTGGCCGTATTGCGAAGCCCGCGGCCGGATGAGGGTTGTAGGAATCAGCCGCGCCGGGTTGGTTATCGCGGAATTTGATCGCAGGATGTCTGAATGGGGAGGACCGGACCATACTCTTCCGGGGATCCCGGGATTACCGGATCAATACCATCGATTTCGTTTTCACGACCCCTCCGAACGATATCCGGTAAAAATATGTCCCAGAGGCTCTCCGGTCGGATTTCCAGACGACGAGGTGATCGCCGGCGGGTTGTCTCGAATCGAGAAGAACATCCACGACCTGTCCCCGTACATCAAACACCTCGATCCTCACGTTTCCCGATTCCGGAATATGGTACTGGATCGATGTCGTCGGGTTAAACGGATTCGGGAAATTCTGTGAAATGACAAATGCGTCGGGGGCACTCAATCGGGGAGTTTTCTGGTTCACCGACGTGGCGGTGTAATCGTACGGCTGGTTCACAAGATGATACGCGTCCTCTCCCGGCTGAGGGAGGTAGACTGTCCTGATCGGCGTTCGTTGAAAATTGTCGAGCGGCGTAATCGCGGCGCTGCCGTCGGATTTCCACTCGTATAACGGGACGTCATGCGGGTTGAGGAACCTTGAGAGTCCCCGTTCGCACGCGATATGAAAGAGACCGAAATTGCCCGGCTCATGCCCTGCGAGGTAGACGCCGATCAGGTCCACGTGGCGGGCATTCTTTCCGAATATCACCACGTTGGTCATGATATCGACCCCGTATCCCGCGGGGCTCGGCCCGGAAACGAACGCGCCCTCCCGGCCGTAAACGCCTTCGAGTATGTTAATCGCCGGCTGCGTCACGGAATTATTGTCAAGGCATCGGGTGGTATGGGTCTCCATCCAGAGCCCGCCCGCGGACGCCCCACCGGGGTCCCCGTCGAGTGTCTTCCAGCGGGGTATCGACTCCTTATGTCGTGTGTAATTCGACTGTATCGTCGTGAACGCATTCGTCTGGAGGTGCCCCGCGTCAACGCCCGTCATCGCCGTCCCCCACGCGGTACAATGGGCCTGGTACTTCTGCGCGTTGGTCCCCTGTATGTTCTTTGAACAGAGCGTCATCCCCATGCCGTGGGATTTGAATTTTGCCATGTTGATCAGGCATGCGCCGGCCGTGTTGAAGGGGACAAGGTACGGGATCCGTTTATACCAGATCCCCGTCGGGACGTCAATCCACTGGACGTCTCCTGATGCCAGTCCCTGGCCGACCGGAGGGAACTGCCTGAGATTGATCCCTGATCGCGTTGCCAGATCACCGTACCACTTTCCGTCCACCGCCCCGGCAACGTAGTTCGCGTCCCGGATGAACATGTTTCCGGCCGGGACGGTAAGGTCCGTCAGGCTGTTGATCACGCCTTCGACAAACCAGGGATCTGTCTGTATCCCCATTGTCGTATCGATCGGCGGTATGTCCCATGACCACGACGTGATGTTCGGCTTTATCGCGACATTTCCGGTCACAGGGAAGGCATTGCCCGGTCCCGGTTTGTTGACGAAAAGCGTTTTCCCCAGAGTGTAACCCGTCCCCTTGATTGCCGGCGTGTTGGTCTTCACATCCACGCTCGTTCGGAATATGAACACCGCGTCGGGATGGCTCTCGATAAAATCATTGAGCCCGAAGTACACGGTGTCTGCATTTTCCCCGCGCGCGCTCCGGATATCAAGCGCAAGAAGAGAACCCGCCCCGGCGGCGGTCTTCAGGAATTCACGTCGCGATGTCATTGAAAACCCGTTAAATTGTATGTAACTTCCGTTGAACGAAAAAACCTCTTCCGGTGATCCCGCATGGGCGGGAGCCACCTGAAGAGGTTCATTTCAAAGAGCCTTGACTTGGATGAAATATAGCTGGAAACGCAATCATCTGCAATTCATCGTCACGGGGTGTGTCCTGCTGCTCCTTGCATCCCTTATTCCTCTCATCATGCGCTGGCCCCACGGAACCCGGCCCTCGAGCGGGTTGAATGAGCCTGCCCAGGATCTCACCCGCCCCGACACCATCAGTGGAGGCCTCGCGACGCTCCCCCCGCCGCCTCCGTCACCTCCTGTAAGTCGTTCAGAAGAAGCAGCCAGGCCCGCGATCGCTGCAGGGAATGCCGCTTCTCCTGAGAAAGCGCGCCCCGACATTGCGCCTGTGAATGTGACGGGTAGGGTCGATAGCTGGGAAGATTGGAATTCGTCATTCTCCGATTCGATATCGAGAACGTATTCCGCGATATTTGACAGTGCGCGACTGGATACCATCTCCGGAGCCCGGCTCGTCTTCTCCCCGACGGGCAAGCAGGGTGATTTTCTCCCTGTGAAGCGGGTTTTTTGCGCGGTAGACTCGGTAAGGCCACTCGAGAAGTACACTTTCCCGGGGCAGGACGTGGATTTCGTAATCGGGGTCGGTTTTGCGGCCGGAATTTCTTTCCGTGGAGCACTCGATCCGGTTCTTCGCACCTTCGACCTGGAGATGTTCACCCCCGAAGGCAAAACAGAAGGCGAAGCCGGCACGAAAATTATGCGTAATCAATTTGTTGTCCAGTTGGGTTCGGTTCCCGGATATGCATATGTCATCAGGACGGGAATTGAATGCGGTACTGTCGGCGAACGAAACCGCTCCAGAATCTATTATTTGCGCCCCTCCGTAGTCGAATTCCGGCGCATGATCAAGTATGGTCTCCTTGCGCGTGACGCTGCGGACACTGTATTGATTCTCACAGCGAACCCCAGGGCGATCGTGGACCTCTCGGATGTGGTACGCAGGTCGGTGCTCAGGGCGATATTTGTCCCGGCGCGTGACCCGGCTGAAGCTGACGGTCTCTATGGGAAGAAACTTCCGAACGTAGAATTGCATGTAACTTCGCCGCGAATCATCGATCAATCGTTCGTGGTCTTCAGCGACTCCGAGGCCCTCGTTGAGAAGAACACGCCGGACCCCGACTTCATGCACACGGTGCAACTCAATCTGAAACAGAGGCAGGTAGACCGCATGGGGTACCCGCGCGTCACGCATCTCACCACGGATCAATCCGCGGTACGCGAACTGAAGCGCCTGTTCCGCCGTTTCGGAACCGCGCCGTCGGACTGAACCTCCCCGTCACAAAAGCCGGACTGACTGCACCGCTCTTTGTTTGCGTTCTCCTCCACTTTGTGAGTCTTGTCACATTATTTCCCCTTCTTTTCCCGCAAATTACCCTCACGTTCTTCTTCACAATCACCCTTTCAACTCGAACTAAATGAGGGGGTGTCCACAAGCCCAGGACGGGGGGGAAATACAATGAATTCAAACCCAACGATCGAGCTCCACGGACCCGCTCTCAACGAGGCGCCGCCACAGGCTCCGTCGCTTTCCATTCATCAGCTTCCTGCACCGCCGGCGGATTTTACGGGCCGTACAAAAGAGCTCAGCCAGCTCGTCGAAAAAATCCGGTTCGAGGGGATCAGCGTCGTCGGCGTTTTCGGAATGGGGGGCGTGGGAAAGACGAGTCTTGCGCTCAAGCTTGCGGAGGAACTCACCCCGCGGTATCCCGATGCGCAGTTGTTCCTTGATCTCAAAGGATCCGGCGGGCCCCCGCTTTCGGTCCCGGAAATAATGGCCCACGTGATCCGCGCGTATGAGCCCGCTTCTCCGATCCCTTCCAATGCCGCGGAACTGGAGGGACGGTACAGGTCCGTTCTCAACGAGCGCCGGGTCATTCTTTTTCTCGATAACGCTGCCGACAGAGATCAGATATATCCGCTCATGCCTTCGGACGAGTGTCTTCTCCTGATAACCTCGAGAAATCGCTTCCCTCTTCCCGGGATGTTTGAAAAGGATCTGGAGACGCTCCCTCCCCGGGAGGCGGCGGAGCTCGCGATGCGCATCGCTCCGCGGCTTGAAGGACGCGTCGACGAAATGGCGCAGCTCTGCGGCTACCTCCCGCTTGCCGTGCGCGAGGCGGCGAACATGCTCGCGGAGCACAGGGACCTCTCTGTGGACAATTGCATGCGCCGGCTTTCCCAGAACCACGAACGGCGGGCGCTTGTCGACATCTCGATTGCGCCGAGTTACGAAGCCCTCTCCCCGGAACTGCGGAGACTCTGGCGCATGCTTTCGGTGTTCCCGGACGGGTTTGACAATACCGACGCGGGGACGATCTGGGGATTGGGCGCGGGTCCGGCGCAGGACTTCCTGAGCGTGCTTCTTGCGGGAAACATGCTGCAGTGGCGCGAATCCGGCCCTGCCTACAAGATGCACGACCTTTTCCGGATATGGGCGATCGCGCAATGCTCTGACGAGGAGCGGAAAAGCCTGCAGCAGGTGCTTGCCGAATACGGCGGGACAACTCTCGCCCGTGCGGGGGAAATGTACCTCAGGGGCGGAAAAGGCGTGTGTGCGGCACTCGCTCTCTTTGACGCAGAGCGGCCCAACATCGAAGCGGGGTGGGTCTATGCCTCCGCGCACGCCGAACAGGATGAATGGGCGGACCTGATGTGCGCACGATACCCGGTCGTCGGGGGCGATCTGCTGAACATCCGGCAGACCCCGCGGGAACGGGTTCAGTGGCTCCAGGCGCCGCTCGCCTCCGCGCGGCGGACGAAGGATCGATACGCCGAAGCTTCCCTTCTCACGGACCTGGGCTCCGCGCACTGCCGTCTCGGAGAACTCCCGCGCGCGATCGAATGTCAGATGCAGGCGCTCACGCTTGCGAGAGAGATCGGCGCAAAGAAGATCGAAGAGCGCACCATGAGAGGGCTCGGATCGGCCTATTGCCGGAAAGGCGAGTATCCGCAGGCACTCGAATTTCACGAAAAGGCTCTTGCGCTGGCAAGGGAGATCAACGACATCCGGGGGGAATGCGAATCCATCAGGGAGCTCGCCGGCGATTACCAGGCGATGGATGCTTCAAGTCATGCGATCACTGTATGCGAGAAAGCGCTCGTGATTGCCAGGGAGACCGGGGACAGGTGCGCGGAAGCGGAGTGCCTTGCCGATCTTGCCGCCGCCCGCAGATCGCTGGGAGAACAGATGCCCTCGGTGGGGCTTGGCGAGCAGGCCCTCATCATCGCCCGGGAGATCCGGGACAGGAGGATGGAGGGGATCATCCTGGGCACCGTCGGCCGAAGCTATGCTGACCTCGGAGATACGCGCAGGGCAATCGAATGCCACGAAGGTCACCTGAAGATAGCCCGGGAAACGGGGGATCGTTACGGCGAAGGAGACGCTCTTGGCAATCTCGGGAACGCACTCGCGCGCTCAGGGGACGCGCGACGTGCGCTCCAGCGTTACCAGGAACTGCTGGACATCACCCGCGAACTGGGTGATCGCGCGGGGGAGGCCACGGTCCTCGGGTACCTCGGAAAGGCGCGGGCACGACTGGGAGAGACACGGGTCGCGATAGAATGCCTCTCGGAGCAGTTGCAGATTGCCCGGGAGATCGGCGACAGGCGCACGGAAGGATCAGCCCTGTGGCATACGAGTCTTGCGCTGAATAAACTGGGCGACCGTGTGCAGGCGATCACGCACGCGGAGGCGGCCCGGAAGATCTTCGAAGACTCCGGTGACGTGGAATCGGTCAGAATCCGGAAGCAGCTGGAAGAGTGGGGCGAAAGCAGGAAACGGGCGAACTGATGTTCGGACCGTGAGTTTTCATCCTCCCGTATTGTCCCGAACCGGTAAAGTTCCGGTTCTCACTCCATGGTGTTCCTATAAGTGGGAACAGGTTTTGTGCAACTGCGCAAAACCGACGCAGTATTGTGACCAATTTGCCCTGTTTCAGCAGGTACGCATCTCTGGTACTATTTATGAGGTGAAAACGGCCGTATTCCATAGCGATCTGCGGGGTTGAAAAATCTGCAAATGGCATGGGTTGTGCATTCAGTAACCTGCCATCCAGGATTGCGCTGCCGGCATTTTGAATATCACACTAAGCCCGGGCATCACAATGATCGTCGAAACCCGCCGCAGCAGACGAACCGCCCACCGGACGTATCACCATCCTCCCAAGACTCCCAAGATTTCGCGGCTGCAGCGCAACTGGCGGCCCGTGTACATCCTGGTGAATGTCGCCATCGACGCAGCGGCCGTCCTGATTGCCGGTGTTGCCGCGTATGCGATCCGGAATGCACTCGTTGCAACTCCGGTTATCGGTGGTGCCGAAGCGGCCATACTGATTGCCGCCTCCTGCCTGGTGATGATACTGACCGGCCTTGTCTCCGGCGTATACCGCTCCGCGTGCAGGCTGCCGCTTTCCGATCAATCGCGCGATGCAGCCAGGGCGTACCTCTATTCCATGGGGGTCATCGTATTCGGTATGTATCTGCTCCTGGGTGACAGGTTCGCCCCCAGGTTCATGGCCATATTCATGGCGTTGATTCCGCTCTTTTACGGTGTGGGCAGGAGCGCGCTGCGGATCGCGACGCGGTTCATGCAGCGGAAAGGCTACGGCAGGCATAACGCGATGATCGTGAACTGGAGCGGGACCGGCCCCCAGCTTTTTGACAGGTTCACGATGTTCCCGGAGCTGGGGTATGCGGTCAGGGGATTCATCTGCTCTTCGGGCCTCGGCGGACGCTGCGCCCCGGGCGAATGCACACTGCAGAATCATTTCAAGAGAATTCATTCGACAAAGATGTTGCAGGCCGTTGAACACCTCCCCTGCTACCCGCTTGAACAGATCGAACATGCGATCGAGACGGAAGGGATCGAGCGCATGTTCGTCCCGATCGTGAAGCCCTCCACGGCGGGGTTCACAAGGATACTCCGTGCGTGTCACGACAACAACGTCAAGCTCAAGGTGATCTCCCGCGAATCCGAAGAGATACTCCGGTTCGCGAGGATAAAAGACGTCGCCGGGATCCCGCTTCACGCTCCCCCCAGGATCGCGATCTCGCGGGTGAAAGCACGGTTGAAACGGTGTTTCGACCTCGCAGTGAGTGTGATCGTCCTGACGTTGCTCTCCCCCCTCTTCTCCGCGGTGGCGCTGGCAATACTCATTGAGGACGGCCGGCCGGTGTTCTTCCGCCAGAAGCGGGGACTCTCGCATGTGGGGAGCTATTTCGATTTCATGAAGTTCAGGAGCATGGTCAAGAACGCGGAGGCCTCGCAGGCCAGGCTCAACGGTCTCAACGAGACCGAAAAGGGGTTGTTCTTCATGAAGAACGATCCGCGTGTGACCCGCGTGGGGAAATGGTTGCGGAAATTCAGTATCGACGAGTTCCCGCAGCTCATCAACGTTGTCCGGGGGGAAATGAGCCTGGTGGGGCCGCGGCCGCTTCCGCTGAGCGACCTCGAGAACATCGAGATGAAGAGTCTCTACGGTGACTACTACCACATGCGCGAGAAGGTCCGGCCGGGAATGACCGGTTTGTGGCAGATCCTTGGCAGACGGGAGGTCCCCTTTAAGGAGATGGTGCTTCTCGACCTGTACTACTTTGAAAACCAGTCTATTATGTTCGACCTCGAAATCCTTTTCGCGACGGTACCTGTTGTTCTCTTCGGGAAAGGGGCATACTGAGAGGTCATATCCCGCCGGTCCGTTTCCTGATATTCGTCTCCCCTACCTCCCCGTGTGCTGTCTTTTCTTGAGTTCCTCGAGCTGAGGCAGCACGTACTTCTCCCTGCAGGATGGACAGCAACCGTGGGAGAACGTCGCCTCCGAGCGCTGTTTGATGTACCTTTCTATCGGTTGCCACGTGTTCTCGTCGTCGCGGATATTCTTGCAGTACGAACAGATGGGGAGCAGCCCCTCGAGCTGTGTCACCTTGGTGTGGATATCGAGTATCCGTTCGGCGACCCGGAGACGGGCGATGAGCTCGTTCATGTTCACCGGCTTGTTGAGGAAGTCGTCCGCTCCCGCTTCCATCCCTTCGATGTAATAGTCTTCCCCCGTCAGTGCCGTGAGGAATATGACGTACGTGTATTTCTCGTGATCGAGGGACCTGAGCCGCCGGCAGAGCTCGAGACCGTCGACGTTGGGCATCATCCAGTCGGTGACGACGATCCGCGGGCGGTGTATAAGGAACGCATTCCACGCCGACTCTCCGTCCACCGCGGCAATCGGGTCATATCCCAGCAACGTGAGCTTCTTGACAACCACGAGCCGTGAAATGTCGTCGTCTTCGGCGATGAGGATCTTCATGGGTCAGACCGCGATGGAGGGATACTTCGCGGCGACGAGCGACTGCGTTTCGAGAAAGACCTTCAGGAGTGCTGCGGTCAGATCCCCGCACCCGGTGGTGTCGCCCGCCCTGCCTGCGTCTTCGATCGTCTGACAGGCGGCCGCCATCGAGGTGAAGCCGAACTGTCTGCACGTCCCCTTGAGCAGATGCGCGGTCTCCTGCACCCGGCGCGCGTCGTGGGCTTCTACGGCGTGGAGGATCTCGTTGATCTTGAGGGGCGTCTCGATCGCAAATACGCTGAGGAGATCCTCGACAAAGCCCGGATCGTCTGGCCCGCCGAGACTCTGGAGTTCGTCCAGCGCGGACTCGTTCACAAGTTCGGAAGCGCCCTGCGGTTCTGCGGGAGCGACGGTCAAATCCTGGAAGCGTGAGGACCACCGCCCGATCGCGGCCGCCAGATCGGGTTGTTTGACCGGCTTGGGGATGTAATCATCCATCCCCGCTGCGATGCACCTCTCCCTGTCCCCTTCCAGGGCATTCGCCGTCATGGCAACGATCGGGGTGTGTCGGGATAACCCTTCGATGGTGCGAATCCGTGCGGTCGCTTCGAACCCGTCCATTTCCGGCATCTGGCAATCCATGAAGACGATATCATAGACGGTCCGGGAAACCGCCTGTACTCCCTCGGCCCCGTTGCAGGCGACCTCCGCCGCATGCCCGAGCTTTTTGAGCATCAACACGGCGACCTTTTGATTTACCGGATTGTCTTCGACGACGATGATTTTCAATGCTTTTCCGGCATGGACGGCAGTCCCGGCGGCGGGAGTTGAACGGTTGACCCGGGAATCGGGCTTTCCGGCTCCGCTCTTCGTCGCAGCGCATGCGATCCCCACGGTGTCGGACATCACCTCGACGATGCAGTCGAACAACTGGGATTGCTTCACGGGTTTGCTGATGCCGGCGCGGAAGCCGGCGAGTTTTATCGCGTCAACGGACTGGGATCCGAGCGACGTCATGAGGATCAGCCTGGTATCGGCAATCTCCGGATCATCCTTGATTGCCCGGGCGAGCTGCATGCCGTCCATCTCCGGCATCTGCATGTCGACGGTCGCAATTGCATACGGCGAGCCTTCGGTGCGGGCCCGCCGCAGGATGTCCAGCGCCTCCGATCCGTTGACCGCCGACCCGCTTTCCATTCCCCACGAAGTGACGTAGTGTCGCACGATCGATCGGTTGGTTTCGTTATCATCAACCACGAGGCAGCGTAACCCCCTGAGATCCGTGCGGGGGAGAAGCTGCTCGACGTCCTGGAGTTGTTTCGGGAACGTGGCGGTCCACCAGAACGTGCTCCCTTTACCGGGCTCACTCTCGACGCCGATCGCGCCGCCCATCAGTTCGACGAGCTGTTTCGAGATTGCAAGCCCGAGACCGGTGCCCCCGTACCGCCGCGTGGTGGATCCGTCGGCCTGGGAGAATGACCTGAAGAGCCGCTTCTTTGCTTCTTCGCTTATGCCGACGCCGGTGTCGGTGACCGTAAACCGCACCTCGAGGCTCTCCCGGTATTCCGCGCTCACCATCGCCGTGACGGTAACATCCCCCTTCTCCGTGAACTTGACGGCGTTCCCCACAAGGTTTGTCAGGATCTGCCGGACGCGTCCCGGGTCCCCCTTGAGCCGGCGCAGCTCGTTGGATTCGAGATAACACGCCAGCTCGAGACCCTTCTCCCGGGCTCTGAATGCAAGCAGCTCGATGGTCTCCTCTACCGTCGAGATCAGATCGAAATCGATCTTTTCGATGGAAAGTTTCCCGGCCTCAATTTTCGAGAAATCGAGTATGTCGTTGATGACCGTGAGGAGAGACTCTCCCGACCGCCGCACGATCTCCGCGAATTCCCGCTGGTCTTTCGAGAGGTCCGTATCCAGGAGCAGGCTCGTCATCCCGATGATCCCGTTCATCGGCGTGCGGATCTCGTGGCTCATGTTCGCGACGAACTCTGACTTGAGCCGTGACGCCTCCACTGCCATCTCCCGGGCGGCGATGAGTTCCCCGGCCTGGATCTCGAGGCTTCTGGACTGGTCCTCGGCAATCGCCTTTGACTGGAGGAGCCGCACGTTCGAAAGCTCCAGCTCCTGTGCCTGTTGAATCAGCAGTGCCTCGTTCCGCTTGGTCTCGGTGATATCGTGAATAAGGACGAGCCGTGCCGGAGTTCCCTTCCAGTCGATAAGATGGCCCCGGATGTCGACCTGCATGATCGAGCCGTCTTTCTTTCTGTGCCGCCGGAGCCCCGCGTGCTCTTTCGCTGTCGCGTGCGCGTGCATGAAGTCGAGAAACTGCGGTATGTCTTCCTCGGGGTGGATGTCCTTCATGGTCATCGCGAGGAATTCTTCCCGCGGAAAGCCGTAGTGGGCGGCCGCGGCCGGGTTGATCTCGAGTATGGCGAGCGTTGCGTTATCAAACACGATCAGCGGGACGGGACTTGATTCGAAGAGCTGCTGGTAGCGGCGCTGTGACTCCTGGATCAACTCCCCGGTCCTGCGAGAATCGGTGACGTCGCGGTCTATCCCGATCGTGAACCTCTTGCCCCGCAGGTCGATCGGGACGGCGGTGTACTCGATGATATTGTCTATGCCGTCGGGACGGAGCCATGTGAACGACCCATGAAATGCCCGGCCGTCCCGGATGGATCTGCTGTTGTCTTCCGTGAGCGTCCGGGAGAGTCCGTCCGTGGACCCCCGTGCGAGGAGTTCCTCCCTGCTTCTCCCGGCCATGCGGGCATACTGCTCGTTACATTCCACAAGTCGGCGCGGGCTCTCTCCCGCGGCCTCCTCGAAAAAGCTGATGCCGTCGATTGCGTTGTCGAAAATGAGATGGAACTTCTCCTCGGATTCCGCGAGGTTCTCTCGTGCCTGGCGGCGTTCGTCCAGCATGGTAAGATACTTCGTCCCGCCGAGGATCAGCGCTATACATGCCGCGGCGAACACGAAGAACCCCCAGATGGTGCCTGTCCAGGGAGGGCTGACGGTGAGGTGGAGTTCGGCCGGCCTGCTCCAGAGAAGGTCTCCGCGCTGCGCCCTGACCTGGAGAGTGTACTCTCCCTCTTCGATCGACGGCAGGGTGGTCTGCGAAGCGAACGTCTGCCTGCTCCACGCGTTCTCCTTTCCGAGAAGCCGCGTCTGATACAGCACGTCGTCGGCGGGGAACGAGAGGCTGGTATACGTGATGTCGAGAAACGACCGGTCCGGGACGCTGACCGGGGCATCGTCGTTCCGGGCGGCCTGGTGTCCGTTCACGCCGAGCGAAAGGAAGACGGGCGTTACCGTCTCTTTCGGAGACCTGGTGGAAGCCTGCCAACGCGAGACTCCGTGCGCTGTCCCCACCCAGAGGCGTTGATCGCGGTCAATCGCCATGGCACGCAGTGCGACGGTGATGCTGGGAAGCCCGTCCCGCGTGTCAAATCGCGTCAGGTCATCGTTCCGGAGACGGTACACACCGTGGTCTGTGCCGAGCCATATGTTGCCGAGAGAATCGGCGGCGATCGCCTTGACAGGCTCCCTGGCGATGACGTCGCAACTGGCCGGCGATATGAACCGGCCTGCGTGATAGAGCAGGATGCCGTGATTCGTGCCAAGCCAGACGCTATCCCCTTTTCCGATGGCAATATCGAATACTTCCATCGCAGGCCGGGACGTATCCGCGGATTGCTCGCTCAGGTTCTGGAATGAATCCGACGCGCCGTGGTATGCGTAAAGAAACGCGGCCTTCCCTTTTCCCCCCGCGTAGACACGCCCATCCGGGCTCTGTCGGACGACGTTGATTGTCGAAACGACTCCCCGTGTCCGGTCATATTGCGTCACAACGCCGTCAAGCCCCGCCTTCAACACACCCTCGTACCCGTCGACACAGACCCAGGCCGAGGACCGGTCATGAAGGGCAATGTGCGTTTTCAGCCGATGCAACCCGTCGGGGAGAGTGATCGTCTGTTCCCTTCCGTGGCGGACGTGCGAGACGGATCCGTCGCGGTACCCTATCCAGAAATCCTCTCTGCTGCCGCAGAGTGTAAGCATCAGGTCCTTCTGCCGGTGGAATATGGGAGTAAAACGGCTGGTTCCCCCGGGGGTGGGGCTCACGAACACGGTGTTACCGTCACTGACCATGACGTTCCCGCCAGCAGTCGCTTCAACGGATTCTATGTAGTGGGCGCTCGATGGGATGTCGACGGCGGCGAAGCTCATGGTGTTCAGAAGCGTGACGCCCTCATCCGTGCTTACCCAGATGTTTCCGCCGTCGTCCGCGTACACTTTGTTGATAACGACGCCGGGAAGCGCGTCGCAGTGCTCAATTGAACCCGGACGCACCGATGCATGGTAGACGTAAAGGCCCCGGGTCCATGTCCCCGCATAAACATCGCCGGTTGCATCCTGCACGAGGGAAGAGATGTCGCGGCACGCCGCAAGCCTCTGGAGTTCTGACGTCTCCTCTCCGTCGAATGTCCTGAGTTCGTAGAGCCCGGTGCTTGACCCGACGACGATGCTCCCGTTCCGCAGGGCGATCATCGCGTTGACGAAAAATTGTGGATGCGACGAGCGTGTCCGGAGCTCCGCGATCGTGTCGTGCACCGCATCGTAACGGAAGAACGTCCCGGATTCGGAGGAAATGATGAGCTGGCCGTACCGGTCCTCCGCAAAGAGAAAGGACCGGGTGAAATGGCTCGCCTGGTAACGGCGGGGAAACGCATACCTCCTGAGTCGATGCAATGAGTTGACCCGAACCACACCTCCCGGTTCGCTCACCCATGTGACCCCGGAACGCGTGTGATAGAGAGTTTTGGGGTAGGCGAGAGTTGAGTCGGATGCTGCGGGACTCCCCGGAATGAGGCAGGAGATCGTCCGGGAACCGGGAGAGGTCGTTACGGAGAAGACCCCCATATCCGTTACCGCAAGGAGCGTGTCCTCCCCCTGAAGGACGAGGTCCTTGACATACGGGCTCGGAAACGCCGGAGTAACCGTCTGGCATTCCCTCCCGTCGTATCGTACAAGTCCCGCATCGGTGGCGATCCAGATAAACCCTTCATGATCCTGCACCAGGGATTTGGTCAGGTTCGTCGGCAGGCCCTGTTCGACGGTAAACGTTGTAACGCGCAGGCTTTGACCGGCGGAGGGGACGGCTGCGGCAAAAGTGAGCAACGCGACGGCCCACGTGAATCGACCTGTGTTCTCGATGTGTGGGGAAGAAGGATAATCCTTCATGGCATCCGTTTACAAAAATGCAGGCGCAGCTCAGAGCGAGCAACGCAGGTAGGCCACCACTTCTGTGCCATCCGGAATGGGTCTACCGTTTGCGTTTTCGAGGACTAGCCGGGAAGGGAAGCAGGTGATGATGCACGCTCACCCGCAGGTGGCTAATACTGGCCAGCGATCAGGATATCACGGCGGCCATGAGGCCCTATCGGATAAGCAGGAGCCTGCGTACAGACGCTGAACCTCCCGCCGTCAGCCGGTAGAAATAGACCCCGCTCGCGAGGCGCGACCCGTCAAGAGTCAACCGGTACGGGCTCCCCGGAACGGCGTCCCCGTCGAAGAGCGTCGTCACTTTTTCACCGAGCGGGTTATAGAGCGCCAGCGTCGCCCGCCCCGGCTCTCCCACGGAGAACTCGATATTCGTCGAGGGATTGAACGGATTGGGATAATTCTGGTGCAGCGAAAACTCGGCCGGTACCTGCGGGGTCTCCGGCGTCCGGGACAGATCGATGTTCACCGACTCCGAATAGTGAAACGAGCCGTCGAGGTTGATCTGCTTCAGGCGATAGGAAAGGGCGGCATGGGAAGATGTGAGGTCCGTATACTGGTACCGCTCGCTCCGGAGCGTCGTTCCATGGCCTGCGACAAAACTCCCCGCAAGCAGTGTAAATGTCGGGTCGTTTGCCCTTTTCCGTTCGACAAGAAAACCGTAATTGTTCGTTTCACTCGCCGTCGTCCAGCGAAGCGTCACGGTGCCGCCGGGAGAAACCGCGGCCTCAAAAGACGAGAGAGCGATCGGGAGCGGCCCGTCGAGTGTGAACGAGATCGAATTCCCCGCGCTGCCGATCGCTGAGAGACTGAGTCCCCCCGGGCTCCCGTTTGAGAGGAACCCGGACGGATCGGTGAGATCATTGAGCGCTGTTCTCCCCAGATCGGCGCTCATCGTCGCAACCGTGTAATCCCCGTCGGCGGTGAGCGTTCCCCCGGCCCGGTAGACATAAACTTCATCCGGCGGACCCGGGGCGTCACCGATCCCGTCGACAGACGTATTGATCCGGTACACGATCAGACCTGTCCCGGTCAAACCGGATTCGAACGCGCCTGTGTTCCGCCGGTATTCCAGGACGTAATATTCCGTCGTCGATAGGGGAGAAGCAATCATATACGCATTCCCCGTCGGGCTCGTCAGGGGCTGAAGCGTATATGTCCCCGGGGAATTGATCTCCGGCAGTGAGGGGATCCAGTGCCCGTACCGGAACTTCATATATGCCCCCATATGCTGCGGGGGAGTGGAGTTGAATGCCATCAGGTCCCAGCCGCCGACCGGGTCCATGCCGTCGAACGAGTAGTGATACAGGTCTGGTGCCCCGAGCGTGTGGAACATCTCGTGACAGACCACCGAGCTCCCCTCGACTGCGATGAATCCCTCTATATTGAGGTTATAGAACCAGGTCCCCTTGCCGTGAATTGTCCCTCCCGGTACTATCCCCCTGTGAGGCCACAGGAGATTTGCCCAGGCGCCCGTCTCGCCTTTAACGATAAAGCAGATGTTGTCGACAAATCCGTCGTTGTTCGAATCGATGTTCAACGCATCGGGGATCTGGTTTTGCACGGCGTTGACGGCCCGGAGGAAGAGAGAGTCCTCTCTTCCCGTCTTCCCCCCGCTGTCGTACCCGGTCGGATTCAGAATTGCGTCATACGGCATGTAATACGCCCGCGGGTTGACGTCCCGGTAGGAAACGATCTGTCCCCCCGCCGGAGTGGGGTAGAATGTTGAACTGATCGTGAGCTGATTGTAGGACGCCTCCCTGTAGTACGCCAGCAGTGACGTTGAGGAAGGGGAGCTGCCGTTGAAATACTCCATGTAGAGCGGGAGCGGATCCGTGAACTCCGCCTGGTCGCTGAACCGGATGAATATGACGATATTGTTTATCGTCCCGGTTGTCGGGGAGCCGGCCGTGCCGGAGATCCGCGCGAGGGCGCGGGAGCGGAGCTGTTCACGCACCTGAGGCGGGGCGACGGCGTGTCTCGGTATGCCGAGAGAAGCAGGATCCACGCGCCCTGCGATTGCCCCCGTGCAGACGACCTTCCCTCCCTTCAGGGTGGCATATTCATAATACCCCGTCAGGGAATTGCGCAGGATCGTGTACCCGTTTGCATCGTGAAGCCAGTTGTAATACTCGTCCCCGCTTGCGAAGCACCGGAGCGTATCCCCCCCCGGCTGGACCACGTTTACGGGGACATTCTGAAGGTATGCTGAATGAGACCCCGGGGGGGAGAATACGAGTGCCGCGAATGTGAGTACGAAGAACCGGGTCGAGCGCATGATACCTTTCTGACGGGGGGGGTGAGAGGCCGGTGTATCCTAAAAAAAAGGTAAACCGGGATGATATGCAATCGCGTGCGAAAGAACACCAGCTTATGTGGCCTTTTTTTTATACTTTTTACTCCGCCATCCGCATTTGCATCACTTCGTTTTTCCGCTGAACCGTGACATTCCCGCAGGATGGCGGACTTTTCATGGTAACGCAGGCTGGATAATGCAGTCAACCCGGAAGGCACTGGCATGAAGCACCTCTCCAGAGCGCACCTTTTTTTCGTTGCGGTACTGACGTCGGCGACAGTGCAGGCGTTCACGGCGACCGCTCAGGTCGGGGCGGGAGGCGCCGCTCGCGACCCTGGCCTGCAGGCCCTTGCGGCCCGGTTCTTTGCTTGGCATGCCGCTGTTCAGCCATGTTCGGGCGACGATGTCCCCCGCGTCGAACGGCCGGCGGGATGGATCCCGCCGGTCTCTCCTGATGACCTGCGCAATCAGCGGCGGATTTATACCGAGTTCAGGTACATGATGGGACAGCTCCCGCGCGAGGGATGGACGCGGGCGGACAGCGTTGACTACCTGTTGCTCCGTGCCGCGATCGAGCGAATGAACTGGGAGCTGAATATTCTGAAGACCCCTTTCCGGAACCCCGGGTTCTACGTCCAGCAGACCCTTGGCGCGCTGTTCGAGCTCCTCGTGAAAAGCTCGCCGATGACGGATCAGCGTGCGGAGAATATCATACGGCGGATCGCCTCGATCCCGTCGACTCTCCGGTATGCCAGGACGAACCTGACCGAACCCGTTCAACCGTTCGCAAAGCTCGCCGTGAGCGGTTTCGCCGACGCGCGCGCAAGACTCTACAGGGTCGCCGCCGGGCTCCAGCCCCGGATAAGGCCGGACAATCAGATTCTCCTCACCGCCGCCGTGGACTCTGCGGCCGCAGCGATCGAGTCCTTCGTCAGCGACCTCCAGGCCGGCATCCCGTCGATGCAGGCGCAATCCAGCCCCGGGAGGGATGCGTATGCATATTTTCTGAAAAACGTCGCCCTTGTTCCGCTCACGACATCGGAGATCCTGACGATCGGGAAAAAGGAATTTGACCGTGCGGTCGTCGCGGAGACGATGGAAGGTGTGCGCGACGCGGGCATGCCCGAATTGAAGCTATTCCCGTCCGCCGCCGATCAGATCGAGCAATCACGGCTCGATGAGCTTGCGGTGCGGAAGTTTCTCGAAGACCATGACTTGCTCACGATTCCGTCGTGGCTGAAACACTATAAAAACCGGCCGACCCCGCCGGCCGTTGACGTGCTTTCGTTTGTCGGAGAGACGGACGACCTGACCTCGGAGGCGCGGCGTGATGAAGACGGCGTGTCGTACATTCCCGACCCGACCCCGGGCCTGTCGTTTTTCCGGGACGCCTCCGCGAGGGATCCCCGTCCGATCATACTTCATGAGGGGGTCCCCGGTCACTACTGTCAGCTCTCTCTCTCCTGGGCGAACGAAGATTCCATCAGGCGGCACTACATCGACTCGGGCCCGATCGAGGGATGGGGATTCTACGTTGAGGAGATGCTCCTCCAGGCGGGCCTCTTCGATGCCGATCGTCCCCGGACGCGTCTCACGATCTACCGGTTCATGCGCCTTCGCGCTCTCCGCGTCGAGGCGGACGTGCGTCTCGCGCTGGGAGAATTCACGATAAAAGACGCCGCGGCATTTCTCGAAAAGAATGTCCCGATGGACGCGGAGGCGGCACTGGATGAAGCCGCCTCGTTTGCAGCGAATCCGGGGCAGGGGATCTCGTACCAGATCGGCAAGGCGCAGATCGAGGCCTTCCTGAAGGACGCCCGGCTCCGGAAGAGGGAAGCCTTCAAACTCAGGGAATTTCATGATTATATCGCGAGAAACGGAAACGTTCCGGTAGCCCTTCTCAGGTGGGAGAACCTTGGAACGAGGGACCAGATCGATTCGCTCTGGGGTGAGTGAGAGGTTTTTACTTTCCCCGATATATGCGTACCATAGAGAAATGAGCGGAAAAGGCGGCCAATGGACCCGATGATCGGCAAGAAAATCGAACCGTACGAAATCCAGGAAATCCTCGGTCGCGGCGGGATGGGGGTCGTGTACCGGGCGCGCGATACGAAGCTCGATCGTGACGTGGCCATTAAGATGATGGACCTCCAGTATGCGAGCGACCCCAATTTTCTGAAGCGGTTCCAGTCCGAGGCGAAGGCGCTCGCCCGGCTGCAGGACCCGAATATCGTTTCGATCTTTTCGCTCCTGGAAACCTCCGACGGCATCTGCATCGTCATGGAATACGTCAGGGGGACGACGCTCGCCAGGCTCCTCCTTCCCCAGGCGGCGCTCCCGGTGCCGAGAGTGATCACCATATTTAAACAGTTGCTCCTCGCGCTCGGGCACGCCCACAAGGAAGGGGTTATACACAGGGACATCAAGCCGGCGAACATCATCGTCGGCGAAGAGGACAGGATAAAGGTTGCGGACTTCGGGCTCGCAAAAGTGAAGCAGGAATTTGCGGCGACGGCGACAAAGGGGACGGCGGGGACGCTCTATTATATGTCCCCGGAGCAGTTCAGGGGGTTGAAAGAGGTGGACAACCGGGGAGATATCTACTCCGCGGGGATGACGCTCTACGAATGCCTGGCGGGAAAGCTCCCCTTTGGACTCGACGACTCGTATTACACGATTGCCCAGCAGGTCGTGCACGGACAGGTCCCCCCTCCCGAAACGATGAACCTCGACCTTCCCGGGGGGCTCATCGCCATCGTCAAGAAGATGATCGCCTGCGATCTGAAGGACCGCTATCAGACCGCGGAAGAAGTCGTCAGGGATCTCGAGG
>Ga0075030_100001386_pt1 | contig 21770 bp, 20 predicted proteins | sample LitLauG_LLR_2012_FD_71393 | JGI IMG/M metagenome (GOLD analysis project Ga0075030, IMG submission 71393) | Freshwater sediment microbial communities from Pennsylvania, USA - Little Laurel Run_MetaG_LLR_2012 | ecosystem: Environmental > Aquatic > Freshwater > Creek > Sediment | place: USA...
GAGCACCCGCACCTGATCGAAGTGGCGCGGCGTCGTATCATCTGCGCCTGCGAAGCCTGCACCATCTTGTTCAGCGGCCGGGGAGTGAAGTTCAAACGCGTTCCTCAACGGGTCCGGCTGCTTTCCAACTTCAAGTTGAGCGATTCGGAATGGAATGGCCTGATGGTTCCCATCAACATGGCCTTCTTCTTCCGCGGCAGTTTGGAAGACCGTATCGTCGCGCTGTATCCCAGTCCCGCCGGCGCCACCGAATCCCTGCTGACTCTGGAGGCTTGGAGAGAAATCGTAGCCAACAACCCGATTCTTGCTGAAATGGAGTCGGACGTGGAAGGGCTTCTGGTCAACCGGTTGGGGTACTCGCGCGGATATTCGAAACCCGAGTACTACCTCCTGCCCATCGATGAGTGCTACAAGCTGGTGGGACTGATCCGACTGCATTGGAAAGGGTTGTCGGGTGGGACGGATGTTTGGCGGGAGCTCGGCGAGTTCTTTACCAGGTTGAAAAAAATTTCGGTGGTAGTGGCCGATCCACCGGTGGCGGAGCAGGAATCGCATGCCTGATCTGAGCTTTCGCATCGACAGCGCTCATGCGGTTGAGAACGCGGCCTCGCCGATGCTTGCTTTCAAGCTCCGCATCGCGAATGCTGAATTAGCGGAGCCGATTCACACCATCGCCTTGCGCTGCCAGATCATGTTGGAAGTGACGCGCCGGAAGTATGCCAGGGAAGATCAGAGCCGTCTGCATGATTTGTTTGGTGAGCCCAACCGCTGGAGCCAGACGCTCAAGAGTCTCCTCTGGACCCACGCCAGCGTAGTTGTGCCTTCCTTCACCGGCGAGACCGTCACCGACCTGCCTGTGCCCTGCACGTTCGATTTCAATGTGGCCGCCACCAAGTATTTCGACGGATTGTCCGACGGCGAAGTGCCCATCCTGGTCCAGTTCAGCGGCACGGTCTTCTATGCCAACGTCCAGAACGGACTGCAGGTTGCGCCCATCTCGTGGGACAAGGAAGCACGCTTCCGGCTGCCAGTAAGTATCTGGCGCGAAATGATGGAGGCCTACTATCCAAACAGCGCTTGGCTGTGCCTGCACAAAGACGCATTCGACCGCCTGTATCAATACAAAGTCCGGCACGGCATTCCCACCTGGGAAGAAGTGCTGGAAAATATCGTTCCGGTCGAGGAGACGGTGAGCTGATGAATCTGGAGGCGGCGGACAAGATCGGCAAGGCCGTGCTCTACGAAGGGTACATGTTGTATCCCTACCGGCCGTCTTCCGTGAAGAACCAGCAGCGGTGGAATTTCGGGGTGGTTTGCCCGCAGTCCTACAGCGAGCAGCAGCAGGGAACGGAAGCGTCGACGATGCAGACCGAATGCCTGGTGGAGGGGGATTCTGTCACTGAACTGGAAATTCGGGTGCGTTTCCTGCAATTGATTACCCGCACCGTGGGTGAGCTCGACTTGCCGGTTTCCTGCGTGCCGACTGTCGGAGCGCCGCAGTTTCATGGAGTGGCAAGCTTCCGGTCCGGCGGGCGCAATTATCGGCCGTGGCAGGAAGCAGTGGAGCGCGAAGTGGTTGTGCCGGCGCGCAGCCTCGCCGCGCTCGACGCCACTCCTTTCTCGCAGACATTTTCATGGCCCGCGGAGCGACGGTTGGAATATTTGCCGGGTGAAACCGGCACCGGCGTGATCGTCCGGGAGCAAAGCCCGTTGCGCGGAACCGTGGAAGCGCAGGCTTCAGCGGTTGCCGATGGTCTATTCAAGGTCTGCGTGCGGATCAGCAACCTCACGACCTTTGCGGCAGACTGCGCGACCAGCCGCGACGCAGCGTTGATGAGTTCCATGGTTTCCACGCACACGATCCTGGGCGTTCATGGGGGACAGTTTTGCTCTCTGCTCGAACCGCCCGAGCACCTGCGCGAAGTTGCTGCTGCCTGCCAGAATTCCGGCACATGGCCAGTCCTTGTCGGAGAGGAAGGACAACGCGACACCGTGCTTTCTTCTCCGATCATTCTGTACGACTATCCCGCGATCGCCCCGGAAAGTGCCGGGGACCTGTTTGACGGGACCGAGATCGATGAAATTCTATCGCTGCGCATTATGACCTTGACCGACGACGAGAAACGCGAGATGTGTGAGTCCGACGACCGCGCCCGCCAGATGCTCGAGCGGACTGAGAATATGCCCGCGGAGCAGTTGATGAAGATGCACGGAGTCCTTCGGCAGTTGCGGTCGGTCAGAGAGGAGACCCAGTGAACGAGTGGGAATGGCAACTCCTCGAGGAGAAAACGCCGATCGACCACCTTGAAATCGATGGCGTTGAGGTGCGTGCGGGCAGCCGCGTGCGCCTGAGGCCGCGCCAGGGAGGAGATGTCATGGACATCGCGCTGGCCGGGCAGGCTGCGACCATTGAGTGCATCGAACAGGACTATGAGGGCAAGCAGCACGTCTGCGTTGTACTGGACAACGATCCGGGCAGAGACATGGGAATACTGCGTCAGCCTGGCCACCGTTTCTTTTTTGATGTGGCGGAAGTCGAGCCGCTGTCGTCCAACGACAGGGCGCAGGTCGCGGCCGCGGTCAAGCCGACGATTCTAGTCGCAGGCATCGGCAATATTTTTTTGGGCGACGATGCATTCGGCGTCGAAGTAGCGCGCCGCTTGGCGGCTCGCCCATTGCCGGATTCGGTCCGTGTGGTGGACTTTGGCATTCGCGGTTTCGATCTGGCATACGCACTGCAGGATGGCTATGAAACAACCATCCTGGTCGATGCCTGCCCACGCGGCGAAGCCCCCGGAACTCTCTATGTCATTGAGCCCGACTTAAAGGCACTGGATAGTCCGGAGCAGCCGGACGCTGCGGTCGACGCCCACACCATGACTCCGGTCAGCGTGCTGCGCATGGCGCGGGCGATGAACATCGAAGTCAGGAATGTGCTGCTGGTGGGTTGTGAGCCCGAGACTTGGGGCGGTGAAGACGGTCGCATGGGCCTGAGTGGTCCAGTGGAGGCCGCACTGGAAGATGCCGTAAGAATGGTGGAGTCGTTGATCGAGCAAGCGTTAAACCCCCTCGGGTCGGGTCCAACAAAATAAACACGTTCGACGAAAAGGAGACTGCCGTGGAAATGGAACAGAGCGGTAATGGATCTACCAGCGACAAGGACACTCTCTTCATGCTGAGTGGCTTAGCTTTAATTGTTTTCGGAGCGGGCCTGATTCTTTCCAATCCGATCTCCCGGCGTTATCTCGGCCAATTCGGTCTGGGGAACCTTGCTCAGGGCGCATTGCCGGACTTGGATCGGTACTTGCGCTTACGGTCTATGTAGGCCACGCGACAAGAGTCTGGGCCACGCAGTTTACGTTGTGTTGTGGATCGCCTTCCGATAGGAGACTCGATCATGCCAACGAGTGCTGCTAAGGTTCGTTTCGCCATTGACACGCGGGCGAGCCAGTTTACCGTCCAGGCCTTTGCCAGCGGGCTGATTTCAGCTGTGGCGCACAGCCCGAAGATCGCCATTCGCGAGTGGAGCGGTGACATCACGATGACTGACGCGATGCAGAATATTTCCGTTAAGGTCCGCGTCAAGGCGGCTTCGCTGGAGGTACTGGATGAGCTGCGCGACGATGATCGCCGTGAGATTCACCGGGTCATGAACCAGGAGGTCCTACACACCAATCGCTTTCCAGAGATTGCCTTCGACAGCACGGAGGTAAAGGCAGAGAAACAGCGGGAGGACCTTTACAAGGTGAATGTTCGGGGCAGTCTGACTCTTCATGGCGTCACCAACATGCAGGAGTTCAACGGGCAAGTGGCGGTCGGGGTTGACAGCGCGCGCGCGTACGGCGAATTTACCCTGCGCCAAACGGATTACGACATACGCATCGCTTCAATCGCGGGAGGCACTTTGAAACTGCAGGATGAACTCAAGTTCTTCTATTATCTAGTCGCCCGGAGCAGGCTGCAGGAGCTTGAAACTGCCGGACAAGGTAAAGTGACCGGAGGTACCTGATGCACTATGCGACCGATTCTGCCTTAAAGCTGGAGGGAACCACGGCCCGCTACACCATTGAGACCCAGGGGAGCAGTTTAACCGTGCGGGCGTTCGCCACCGGCCTGCTTGCATCCATTGGTCACAATCCAACCATCACCGCCCCCGACATTGAAGGCGAGATTCTCTTCGATACCGAGGACCTCACCCGCAGTTCATTACGCCTGGCAATCCGTGCCGAGTCGTTAAGCTGTATCGACAAAATCAGCGACAAGGACCGCGCCGAGATCAACCGGAGGATGCACGAGGAAGTCCTTGAGTCCGACTCTTACGCGGAAGTGGTTTACGAGTGCTCTCGGGCCTCGGCGAGCAAACTTGGAGAATCGCAGTATTGGGCGGCGCTAAACGGAGATTTGACCCTACACGGAGTAAATCGCCCGCAGCCGGTCTCTGCCAGGATTTCGGTAAATGGCGATACCATTCGCGCGACTGGCGATTGCTCCATCCTGTTAAGCCAGTACGACATTAAGCCCGTTTCCGCCCTCGGCGGGGCGGTTCGCTTAAAGGACGAACTGAAGTTGTCGTTTGAAGTCGTCGCTCGCAAACAGGCGTAGGTGAGGCCAAAGTGGACGACGGGGAAGAGATCGCAACTGGAAGGGGATGCCACATGTGTTTGGCCATACCGGGCATGATCGTCGAGATTTCGCCCGAGAATAGAGACTCCGCTCTGGTGGATGTGGTGGGCGTGAGGCGCAGGATTGATCTCGGCCTCCTGCTGGAAGACCCGCCCGTGCCCGGCGACTGGGTGCTCATTCACGTGGGTTTTGCCATGAGCAAGATCAGCGAAGCAGACGCTGCGGACCAGATGCATACATTGCGCCAGTTGGGCGAGATCGACGGCGCCATGCAGGAAGTGCAGGGATACGGGCTAGAAGAAGAGGTCCAGTGAGATCCGCCCGCGTCCAGCCGGCGAGGAGCGATCTAGATGAAGTATGTGGATGAGTTTCGGGAACCGCGGCTGATTTCAAAGACCGCAGAAGAAATCCGCCGTCTGGCGGGGACTCGCAAGTTCCGGATGATGGAGGTTTGCGGCGGACATACCCACGCCATCTATCGTTTCGGTCTGAAGGACATTCTTCCGGAAAACGTTGATCTGATCCATGGCCCGGGCTGTCCCGTTTGTGTGTTACCCATGGGAAGAGTGGATGACGGTCTGGCGATTGCGCAGGATCCGAACGTGATTTTTGCCGCATTCGGCGACATGATGCGCGTCCCCGGGACCCAGGGCAGCCCACTCGAACACAAAGCCCGCGGCATGGACGTTCGCATCGTTTATTCTCCCTCCGACGCCCTGAAACTTGCCCGCCTGAATCCCGACCGGCACGTCATGTTTTTCGCCATCGGATTCGAGACCACCGCGCCGTCGACCGCACTTACGCTAATGCGCGCCAAAGCCGAAGGCATCCGCAACTTCTCAGTCTTCTGCAATCATGTGACGATCATCCCGGCGATTCGCGCCATCCTCGACTCTCCCGACATGCGGCTCGACGCTTTCATCGGGCCGGGACATGTTTCCACTGTGATCGGATGCCGTCCCTATGAATGGATTGCCCAAAACGAAGGCAAGCCGATTGTGGTATCGGGCTTCGAGCCGCTGGACATGTTGCAGTCTGTCGTTATGCTGCTGAGGCAGCTGAACAAGGGAGAAGCCAAGGTCGAGAACCAGTACAAGCGCGTTGTACCGTGGGAAGGAAACCGCGCAGCCTTGCAGGCAATGGCGAAGGTTTTCCAGTTGCGACCTTATTTCGAGTGGCGCGGCCTCGGCTTCATTTCCCAGTCGGCCCTGCGCCTGCGCGACGAGTATGCCGAATGGGACGCGGAACAGCGCTTCCAGGTGCCGGGCATCCGCGTGACCGACCCAAAAGCGGCGCAGTGCGGCGAAGTTCTGAAGGGCGTGTTGAAGCCCCATCAATGTAAACTCTTTGGCCGTGAGTGTACGCCGGAGCATCCGGTGGGCGCACTCATGGTGTCATCGGAAGGATCATGCGCAGCGTACTTCAATTACGAACACCGGAAAGCAATGGCGACCAGCCTGAGCCAGATCGCCTGAGCCCGGCAGTCGGCGCAGTGGGGTCCCGCAGTCGCTTCCGCGATCCGCAAATCGAAATGGCGCACGGCGCCGGTGGAAAGGCCAGCCGCAAGCTGGTCGAAGGCCTGTTTGCGCCCTATTTCTTCGAAAATGCCGGCGACCCGATGGGTGACGCCGCTCCCGTCGATATCAGCGGAACGAGGGTGGCGATTACGGCCGACAGCTTCGTGGTGAAGCCGCTCAGCTTTCCCGGAGGCTCGATTGGCGAACTTGCGGTGAACGGAACGGTGAACGACCTGGCGGTTTCAGGCGCGAAAGCTGAGGCTCTCGTCGTCACTTACATTCTGGAAGCGGGCCTGCCCACATCTGTTCTTGAGGCGGAAGTGCGAGCGATGGCGAAAGCCGCGCGGGAGGCCGGAGTCAGGATTGCCGGCGGTGACACCAAAGTTGTCGAGCACGGCAAGGCTGACGGCATGTACATCACGACCAGCGGCATCGGGCGCTACCTGCCGGGAGTCACGATCGATCCCCGATCGGTGCGGACCGGCGACAAGGTCATTCTTTCCGGCCCGATCGGCGACCATGGCATCACGATTCTGCTCGCCCGCGGCGACCTGGACCTGGAAGGCGACCTGAGCTCTGACACGCGGTCCGTGCTCCCGCTCGTAGAAGCGCTCGTAGAGGCCGCTGGTCCGGGCATCCGCTGGATGCGCGATCCCACTCGAGGCGGCGTCGCCACATCTCTTAACGAACTGGCCCGCGATTGCCGGCTGGGAGTCATTCTCGCGGAAGACCAAATCCCGGTACGTGACGCGGTGCGCGGCGCATGTGAACTGCTCGGACTCGATCCTCTGCATATCGCGAACGAAGGGCAATTTCTGGCGGTGGTGGCGCCGGAATACGCCGACACGGCGCTCAATGCGCTCACCATGGCCCCAGGCGGCGGCGGGGCGCAGGTCATCGGAGAGATTCGCGAACAGCCCGCCGGCTCCGTCCTGATCACCACTCTCTACGGCGGAAGCCGCATCATCGACATGCTGGTCGGCGACCCCCTGCCGAGAATCTGTTAGAAACTTTCTCCTCCATGGCAACAGCATGCAAACTCGCAACCCGCGTGGAAGAAAAGCTGCTTGCCCGCAATCGCGTCCATGAAGACTTTTTTGCCCGCGAGGCGCCATTGCTCGCCCAGGCCTGCAGCGACATGTCGGATCGTTTCCTGCGCGGAGGCCGGCTTCTGGCCTTTGGCCGCGGGCCTTACGCCACGGATGCACAGCATGTTTCTGTGGAGTTTGTGCATCCCGTGATCGTCGGCAAGCGTGCTCTGCCGGCCCTCGACCTGTCGATGCTGTTCCGGCCGTGGCTCAACGCAATCCTTCACCCGGAAGACATGGTCATGGGGTTTGGGCCTCCGGAAGGCGATCCGGAGGTATGGGCCACGCTGAAAGAGGCGCGCCGGCTCGGTGCCATGACGTTTGCGCTTCCCGGCGTCGATGGATCTTACGCAACGAGCGCCGCCGCCGAGGATGCCTTCGTCCATCAGGAGACGATCGAGGTCCTTTACCACGTGCTCTGGGAGACGGTCCATGTCTTTTTTGAGCACCGCGAACTCGGACACGATGTTGGAGCGTCGGAGTTTCTTTATCCGTTTCTCGGCTCGAAAAAGCAGGGGGCTGGCGACCTTCTAAGCGAGGTGGCAAGTTCGATTCGGATGAAGGTCAACGACGACACGTTGCTGCGTGAGCGTGTGGCGCGGGAAGAGTCCGAGAATATTGGAAACGCGGCGGCGGCCGTTTGGGGGCGGGTCCGGCGCGGCGGAAAACTCATCGTCTTTGGTAACGGTGGTTCGGCGACCGACGCCAACGATTTTGCGATTGATTGTGTGCTCCCTCCGTCGGGCTATCGCCCTGTTCCGGCCATTTCGCTCTCGCTGGAACCCGCCAACATCACGGCGGTGGCTAACGACATTGGTGCGGACGCGATCTTCCTGCGCCAGCTTATCGCGCAGGCCCGGCCCGAAGACGTCATCGTCGCCATCTCGACCAGCGGAGGATCGCGAAACATCCTGATGGCACTTGAAGAAGCTCGTAAGCGGAACCTGCTGACCGTGGCCCTGCTCGGCTACGATGGCGGTGAGATCAAGCGGCGGGCGCTGGTTGATTTTCCGATCACCGTGAACTGTGATTACATTCCGCGAATCCAGGAAGTGCAGGCTTCCATCTATCACGTTCTCCGCGATTCGCTGGAGGTGCTAAACCGTGGCGACGTTTGAACTTTACGGGGCGGCGCGCTGTCCGCACACTAGCGAAATGCGCGATTGGCTGGAGTGGACGCGCGCCGAGTTTGTGGAGTACGACGTGGAAGCGGACGCCGATGGGCGCAGCCGCATGCGTCAGATCGCCGCAGGCCAGCGCAGCGTACCGTTACTGGCGCAGGAAGGCAAAGTTGTGCAGGTAGGTTGGCGCGGTCAAAGCTGCATCGTGGATCTCGAATGACGATTGCTTGCTCCATTCGTGTGCGCGGCGTGGTGCAGGGGGTTGGTTTCCGCCCATTTGTTTATCGCCTGGCGCGCGCCCACTCTCTGCGTGGCTGGGTGCTGAACGCGGAAGAGGGAGTTGAGATTTATCTGGAGGGCGAACCGGACCGTCTCGAAGCATTTGTGCGAAGACTCAATACGGAGGCGCCTCCTGCCGCAAGCATCTCAGAAATCCGCGTGCAGTCCGCTAAGCCCGAGGGCTTGATGGACTTCACCATTCGCACCAGCGAGCGCCGTGACCATCCGACCGTACGCATTTCTCCGGATCTTCCGGTTTGTGGCGACTGCCTGCGCGAGCTTTTCGATTCCGCAGACCGGCGCTTCGTGTATCCGTATATCAACTGCACGAACTGCGGCCCACGCTACAGCGTAGTGCTGGCCCTGCCCTATGACCGGCCGAACACCACAATGAAAAGCTGGCCACTCGATCAATATTGCGATGCGGAGTATTCCGATCCAGCCAATCGCCGTTTTCACGCTCAGCCTGTCGCATGCCCGGCATGCGGACCGGGCTACCACATGCGTGTGGGGGCAAAGAATGAGATGGGAACTGCAGCGAGCATTCGCCGCGCGGTCGAGATGCTCTGCGCCGGAAGTGTTCTTGCCGTGAAGGGGCTCGGGGGCTATCACCTGGCCTGTGATGCCCGAAACGCCGCGGCTGTGGCGGCTTTACGCGAGCGAAAGTATCGCAAGGAAAAGCCCTTTGCCCTGATGGTGCCGAGTATCGACGTGGCCCGCACTCTGGTAGATCTTTCGAGCGAAGCGGAAGGTTTGCTCACCAGCGTCGCGCGGCCCATTGTGCTTGCCCCGGCAAGGATCGAACTCGACGGCATCGCACCCGGAAACGACGAGTTCGGCATCATGCTGCCCTACACGCCTCTGCACCACCTTCTTTTCGCGGAAGGAGCGCCGGACGTTCTGGTCATGACCAGCGCGAACCGCTCCAGCGAGCCGATTGCCTATGCCGACGAGGAAGCATTGCAGCGGCTGGCGGGAATTGCGGACGGTTTTCTGATTGGCGAGCGGCCAATTGCCCGGCGCGTGGAAGATTCAGTGGCGCGGGTCGGGGCTTTTGGCCCGATGATTTTGCGGCGTTCTCGAGGGTATGCTCCAGGTGCGGCCGCGACTCTTTCCTCGGATCGTCCAATTCTGGCTCTGGGCGCGGACTTGAAGAACACCATCACGCTGGTGGTGGATGGGCAGGCGTTCGTCAGCCAGCACATCGGGGACCTGGACCACTACGAGTCGTTCCGCGCGTTCGATGAGACAGTCCGCGATCTGCTCGCCATGTATGAAATAAATCGTGATGATCTCCTGCTGGTGCACGATCTACATCCCCAATACGCGTCAACCCAGTATGCGGCCGCCATGAAGGCTTCGCGAGTTCACGCCGTGCAGCATCACCGCGCGCACGTGGCGTCAGTGCTGGCGGAACGCGGGGAGTGGACCAAGCGCGTGATCGGCGTGAGCTTCGACGGGACCGGCTATGGCGACGATGGGTCGATCTGGGGATGCGAGATTTTCGTTGGCGGGGTGAGAGACGGCTTCACTCGCGTGGCTCATCTGCGCCCGGCCCAACTTGTGGGCGGTGACGCAGCGGCGCACCATCCGGTGCAGGCGGCGGCGGGTTTTCTGGCACAGGTGCAGGGCCTTCCCGATTTGCTTTCTGCTCCTTTCAACTTTCCTGAGCGCTATCGCGATGCATCGGAGTTGCTGCGCAAGGGCGTTCGCACATTCCCGACGACCTCTGCCGGCCGGCTGTTCGATGCTGCGGCCGCGCTGTTGGGCTTCACCCGCGAGATCAGCTTTGAAGGACAGGCCGCAGTGTGGCTGGAGCAACTGGCCCGCGGCGCCCGCATTGCCGAGCCGTATCGTTTCCCCCGCAGCGGCGACAGTCTAGATTTTCGTCCACTGCTCTACGCTGTTGCAATGGATCGCGTCCGGGGCCGTGATATCAAAGAGATTGCCCGGGCATTCCACCGTGGCATCGCTCGTGGTCTGTGTGATTCTGTAAGCCACTTGTCCCACCGTTACGGCGTCGACACAGTTGTCCTCTCGGGCGGAGTTTTCCAGAACGAGTTACTGCTGGAGGAAATAAAGTCGCTCCTTCACGGCGGCCCACTCCAGGTTTGGACCAACCATTCTGTTCCGCCGAACGATGGAGGAATCAGCCTGGGCCAGGCTGCCCTAGCAGCCTTTCAGCGATTCGATGTGGTCGAGAACGCCAGCGAACGGATCCCGGAGATGAGCCATGCATGAACTCTCGATCGCGATGAGCATCGTCGAAATGGCCGAGGAAGAAGCGGCAGGCCGTAACGCTCAGATTACGGCTGTCCATTTGAAGCTCGGCGCGCTGTCCGGCGTCGTGAAAGAAGCTCTGTTCTCCTGTTACGAACTCGCGTGCGAGGGCACGGTGCTGAAGGGTTCGCGACTGGTTGTGGAGGAAGTGCCGGTCGTGATCTTCTGTGCGACCTGCCAGGGCGAGCGCTCTCTTGGTTCGATGCAATTATTCTGTTGCCCGAAGTGTGGAGCTCCAGCTTCGCAGATCACACAGGGCAAAGAACTTGAAGTAGTAGCACTGGAGATACAGGAATGCGTCCCGAACCCCGTTTGATTGAAGTCCGAAAAAACGTACTGAAACAAAATGATGTGGTCGCGCGTGAATTGCGCAACCGCTTCCGCGCTGCAGGCGTGTTCGTAGTCAGTCTCGTTTCCAGTCCTGGCTCGGGCAAGACCGCGTTTCTTGAAAAAACCCTGACTCTCCTCGGCAGAAACTATCGAGTTGCAGCCTTGGTCGGCGATCTGGCTACGGAGAATGATGCCGCACGCCTGGCTCGCAGCGAGGCACCGGTAAAACAAATCACGACGGGAACTTTGTGTCATCTCGAAGCGGCCATGGTGCAATCCGCGCTGGAGGGATGGAACCTTCAGGAATTGGATTTTCTCTTCGTCGAGAACGTAGGAAACCTGGTCTGCCCATCCTCGTATGACCTGGGCGAGGACCTGCGCCTGATACTGATTTCGGTGACCGAGGGCGAAGATAAGCCGCTGAAATATCCGACTATTTTTCACAGTGCCGATGTGGCGATTGTGACAAAGGTGGATTTAGCGGCCGCGGTGGAATTTGACTGGCAAGCTGCTTACAACAATATTCAAGCTGTGCGTCCGGGGATGATAGTGCTTCAGGTCTCCTCAAAGAGCGGTGCGGGAATGGAGGAGTACTTGGGTTTTTTGGTTGCACACCTTGCACGGCTGCGCCAGACAGCCGCGGTGTAACGCAGCAGATACCCTCCCGTGATTAATTTCCTGTCCATCCTTGCGGTCGGCTTCTTTCTGGGCATCCGGCACGCCTACTCTGGGGATCCACGCGGGTCTTGGATCCAGGTCGTCGCCCACCCGAGCTGTAAGCGCTTGAACACTAATGGTCGGGGAGGGAGGATTTGACCTCGGGACTCGACAATATCTCAGTGAGCAGGCGGCGGTTCGGTCATCTCCATTGCCCAGATCGCACCCGGACGCATGTACATCGACGCGCGGAAATTTCCATCGACTTCGTAGGCTTCGGGCGACCGAAACCAGTATCCCTTCGTCTCATAAATAACGTGGTACACACCCCAGGCGGTGCGGTAGCCCTCGTCCTTGAGTCCATCGGCCAGCATGAGGGCAGCGACGCAAAACGTGGCGCCAGTCCAGACTTCCTGCACCTGTTCGTTGGTTTTGATGATCGTGCCATCCGGAGCCATGCCATTAACGGCGCCCATTTCGCCGTTCGCAAACTTCATCACATTAAAGTCAAAGATCTTATGCAGCGCCTTTCGCTGCATCTCGAGCGGGACCACATCGCCCAGCGCAGTGATGTGGGCGTACCACTGTCCGGCTAGCTGGTCGGCCTGAATACTGTCACGGTAGGCGCTGCCGGTGTCGTAGCGGAAATACTCGCCATTCCACAGTTTCTTGATGTAGCTGGCCTGGCTTCGTGCAAAAAGTTCGTGGTAAGCAGCCTGGGGAGCGGGATCGTTCAACACCTTCGCAATCTCTTCGGCGGCACGCAGAGCGGCCAGCCAGAGTCCGCCAGAGTAGGCGCTTTCGCCGTTGACGACCCACTCGTCATAGGTCTGGTCGGGGAAGCCGTCGTTTTCCGGAATGCCGTCGCCATTACGGTCGTATTTACGCAGGTATTCGAGCGCCAGTTGCACGGAAGGCCAGGTGTCGCGGAGGAATTGCCTGTCACTGCGGCCGCCGAACACGTAGTCGCGATAGACCATTAGCACAAATTTCGTGTTCAGGTCTTTCCAGTCGTCGGTGTTTTGCCAACTGAACTGATTGACTTTGAAGAAGGGGTCTTCTTCCGGCGCGCCCAGGTCGTGCGGCACTGCGCCGCGGCTCTTCCGGGTGCGGAAGACAGGCTTGTTGTCCTGCTGTGTCTTCCAGGTCCAGATAAGTTTTTCCGGTTCGGCCCGCAATACGGTTTCCGCGAAGGCGCGCAGCTCCAGCTTGTCCAATTCGGGCCAGAACTTGACCAGCGGCATGGAGCCATAGAAGCGGACATCCAGTGTGGAATAGTAGGGGTAGTCGTAACACTCCAGGAAGGAAAAGGTAGATGGCGTTTTACGATCGGCGCCTACCGGACGTCCCCAGAAAGAGCCGCCGTCGGTCAGGGTGTAGAGCTCATTGAAGAGTTCGGCGCGATACCAGGCGGGCTTGGTGTTGTCGTTTACATAGGGAGCCTGCCATGCGGCAATGGCGGCGCTCCATTCGGAGGCGTGGGTCAAGCCCTCTGCGGCAATTTTGAGCGCGTTTTGTCCGGATGTGCCAAAGAAATCGGTGTAGTGACGGTACCATTTGCGGCCGGAGCCGAACTCGACCACCGGAAGGTCCCAGGAGATCACCATGGGAACAATTCGCTTCTCGCCGGGTTGCAAGGTGAACCTCACGGCGATCGCGCCTGCCAAAGTTTCTCCGCTGCTGATCCACTTGAAATCCTCGTTGGCAAGACGTCCATCCTTGGAGAAGGCGCTCCACACCTGGTCGCCACCGTGCGCATCGGGGATGAAAGTGGTCTGATGCGTGATTTCAACGCCGGGAGTCTCCAGGGAAGAAATGGCAAACTGGCCGTCCCAGTCTTCCTGTACGTCGCCGGGACGAGTCCGGTCAAACACCACCGACTTCATTGTGCCGGAGTTTCCCAGCGGCGTAGATACCGCGCTGTTGTAGTTTCCGGAACTCATGCCGGCATCGCGAAAGTCGTGCGAAGGGTAGCGCAGCCATCCCACCATATTCGCCCAGGACAGCATTACCGATACCGTCACCGCTTTGTTCGTAGGATTTTCGGCGTGCCAGCGGTATACGGCAACCGGATAGCTGCTCTCGCGATAGTTGTCGGGAAGTACAGGGGAGAACTGTTCCAGGGTGACATGTGCTGGCAGTTTGTCCCAGCGATAATCAAACCAGGACTTGGGATACAGCGCATAGTAGTTCCCCGCGCCGACCGGATAGTCCCACTTCCAGGAGTTGAGGTCCTGATTTCTTGGATGGTCGGCGAGAAGGACTTGCGCAGTGCTCTGCTCGGCTCCTTCAGATTTTTCGTAAATGGCGAACTGATCGGCATAGACGGGTTCGTACTTATGGACGCCGGCTTTCAGGTGCCAGCGCGAAAAATCACCCCGGTAGGTGCGCGAAAATGTGCCGGAGCCAAAACCTCCAACTGGCGCACCCTGCCAGTAGCCATCATCGATCAGCGTGTTCAGCCGGGGCTTGCGGGTGCCAGGGTTTGTCAGCGGTTCTCCGATGCCGCGCTTCCACGCGACCGCAGGAATGTCGTCTCCGGCCCATGCCGAGGCCGCAACCGTGCCGATGAGAACCACGACCGCGTATTTGGAAAGGCGGACTTTCATGGGACCTCCGCGTCGCTTTACAAGCCCGCACTAAGTTATCACAAAATCGATATTGTAGGACACAAAATGACACCCAGGGAGGGGGAATCGGCGAGGCAGCGCGAGTCCTCTCCGCGGGAAGGCAGAGAGTTTTGGTTGGGATTGTCATGCCGGTCTGCGATAATCGCCCGCGATGGGGAAAAAGAAGGCGTCGGCACTCAGCCAACCGGGGAAGGTCACGCTGAAGGACGTCGCGGCAGTGGCGGGCGTTGCCGCCGGTACGGTGTCGGCCGTCCTGAATGCAGCTCCCTCTTCGCGCGCCATCCCGGAGGCCACGCGGCAGAAGATCCGTGCCGCCGCCGCCGAGTTGAACTACCGGCCAAATTTTCTTGCCCGGTCCCTGCGTAAGCAGCGCACGTATACGGTCGGGCTCATCATCGAGGAAATCGGCGACGCCTACGGAGCTATGGTGATTGCCGGAATTGAGGCTTATCTTCGGCGTCACAATTATTTCTTCCTGACCGTCATCCACCGCCATGATCCGACGATGTTGCGCGAACATTCCCAGCTTCTATTGGAGCGAGGCGTCGAAGGCTTCATAACGGTGGACACCAGCCTGCAGGAGGCGTTGCCGTTGCCGACCGTTTGCGTGGCCGGGCATCGCATACTAAAGGGAGTGACCAATATCGTGCTCGATCAGGAGCGCGGGGTTCGAGTGGCGTTGCAACACTTGTTGGCCCTGGGCCATCGCAAGATTGCGTTCATGAAAGGGCAGCCTCGCAGCTCCGATTCGGAAGTGCGCTGGAAGGCTGTTTGCAAAGTGGCGAAAGAACTCGGCCTGCCCATGGATGAGGATTTGGTCGTCAGCCTTGAATTCGACGATCCGTCCCCTCAGTTGGGTTATCCCTACGCCAAGCAACTGCTCGCCCGGAAGAAGCCGTTCACCGCGTTGTTCGCCTACAACGACATCTCAGCAATCGGGGCCATTCGCGCCATCCAGGAGGAGCCTTTGCGGATCCCGCAGGATATCTCGGTGGTCGGCTTCGACGATATCCCTTGGGCCACGTACCACACTCCCAGCCTGACCACGGTGCAGCAGCCGCTAAGCGAAATGGGGCGTATCGCCGCCGAGACCGTAATTCGCATGATCGAAAATGTTGGCGAGCACAATTCCGAGATTGCCATCGAGCCGACTCTGGTGGTACGCGAGTCGACTGGACGGGCGCCCCGGCGCTGATTGCAGCGGGCGGGCCTCGTCGATCTAGAAGCCGTATTTCGCGACCACTTTCTTTTCGCGCTTCCCGATCACGGCAATGGCCGCATGCTGCGCGGGAAGCAGAAGGTTGAGCGCCGCCCCCGTGAGTTTGTCCCGCAGATCGATCTTGGCGTCCTCGGCGCCGTCCGAGATCATCACGTAAAGCACCGAGTCGTCCAGCACTGTTGGATAAATGAGTATGCCGGGAGGGACTGGCGATTGCGCTTCGAACAGAGGAGCAACGCCAGCCTGGCCTGCCGCATAGTTGTAGAGAGCCGCCAGCGCTTGGGTCCCGTCTGCCAACTCGACGGGATAAGCCGTCCAGAAAATTCGTCCCTTGCCATAGGCGATTTCCTTCAGTATGGAGCCGTCGCTAAAGCGCAGCGCTTCAAGCCATGTCTGGCCCTGAGTGTCAAAGGAAAGCGTTTCCGCGTGGCCGTTCAGCATGAGGCCGGCGTTGTGGTAGGTCAGAGGCTCGGTGTGGGCGTCCAGCTTGAGCTGCGCGGCGCGGCCGGTGCGCTGCCAATGTTCGTCGTACTCCAACGGACCAGTGACCAGCAGATTGCCGCCCTGGCTGGCGTATTGCAACAGCGCCTGCCATGCGTTTTCCGTGAGGGCCTGCGCCGAAGGTAGGATGGCCAGCTTAGGCGCGCCGAGTTTTTCAATCTGGTTTTCGGCCACGGCATAGGCGGTGAGATGGTCGTCATAGGTCAAGGTCCGCACAGCTTTTTGCTGGGCCTGCAGCTGCATCCCTTGGAAAGCGGAAAACTGCGCCGCCTGCGACGTTACGATGGCGATAGGTGGCGACTCTGGGAGGCGCAGATGCGGACTTAGCGTTCTGGAGAAGGTCGCGTAAGCACGCAGCAGCGCCGCTTCCGGCTTCTCGGTGTCGTCGGGGAAAACGGCGCCGATCGGAGTTTCGTTGCTTTCGGTCATGTAAGAGTTCGTGTTCCACAACCACTCGATGGCGCCCGCCCCCTGGATGTAAGAGGCGGCGATCTTTCGTTCGAGCAGAGCGGCTTCGCTTTCCGGCGTGCGGCGGGCGCTTTCGTCGAGGTTCAATTCACGCTGCAGCCCGGTCTCCTGAATCAGCAAGGTCTTTCCCGGCTGCTTGGCAAGAATCGAGTCCCACACTACGTCGTCGTTCAGCCACCAGGAATGATTGGTGGTGAAGTCCACAAATTGGCCCCAGTAAGCGGGCGACAAGCGGTCCTGAATGCCGCCCTCGTCCTGGCCGACCGTGACCAACTGCTGCGATCCGGTGGCGCGGATGGACTGGTGCATGGTGCGGACCCAGTTCGCGAAGACATCCTGTGCGAACAAGTAGTAGTCATAGACCTTAAGCGAGTTGTGCCCCACATACATGCCCCGTGGTGTGAACTCAATGTCCTCCGGTAGCGGGACGGGGCTCTTCACTTCGCTGGTCGGCAGATTCCAGGCCGCGGCCAGCGCGGCGCGATCGGGATAGCGCGCGTCGAGCCATTCATTCCACTTCGATACCTCGACGGGGTCGCCATTGGGGAGCATCTTCCAGAGATGCTCAGAAATACTTGGCTCGTTGATCAGGTCCCATGCCAGCCATGGCACGTCGCGGAAGCGCTCGACGACGGAAGTGATCAGGGTTTTCTGCCGGCGGACCGCGTCGGCGTCAAGGTAAGGGTTCTCGCCTCCCAGAATATCGGGGATGAATGCCAGAAAGTTGAATTGCACTGGAAGGCCGTGTTTGCGAGCGGTCATGAGGTAGGCCTCGAGCGTCCGCAAAGTGCGTTCGTAGGGACGGCCGTTCTCATCACAAAGTTTGTCCCAGCCGGTCCACCAACCGGTGCGGACCATGTTCAGGCCGGCCGCATGGATTTGCCCCAAGTCTTGATCCCAGACATAGACGTTGGGACGATCAAAATAAAGACGCTGGAATTCGCGCGACATATACGTGGTGCCGAGCACGGCAAGAGGCTGGCCGTCGAGCTCGAAGTAATCCTGATTCACCGTCATGCGCGGTCCGGAGCTCAAATAGGCCGGGTCATGCACCCAGAAGCCGGAGTGATGGATCCCACGCAGCTTGTCGCCTTCAAACAATCTGGCTTCTACGATGTGCAGCCCAACGGTCTTGGGAGCGGGCAAGAACAAGGGCTGGCCCGTCGGGACGGGGCCGGAAACTTCGGAGATGGCTTGTGGCTGGTCCTTCAAAAAGCTGGTGATCTTAATGGTGATGGGTAGGGTAGAAGGCGTGCCAGCGTGCCAGTCAACTTCCAATTGCACCGGCTCGCCGGGAAAGTATAGCGGGTAGACGGGGTGAGCATTGAATTCCTCGCTGCCACGCAGGGCGTGTTCGGCGAGCGACTGAATCAGTGCGGTCGAGGTCGCATCGGCGTAAAAACCTGCTGCGAGATCAGAGTTCAGAAAAACCCACCGGCCGCCGCCGAAACCGTTTCTAAGGTGGTCAATCGCGATGGCGGGGGCGGCCAGCTTGCGACCATCCTTCGTACCCCACGCGAGCGCGTCGACGCGGGCGTCAATCGAACCAGCGGCGCCGCCACGATGGTAGAGGTCCACGGCGCTCAGCCGGATTACCGGGCTGAAGGCCCGCTGCCACGTAAAGCTCGACATTTGCAGCGGCAGATCGGGATTGGGCTGAAATTTGAGACCGTCGGAGGCGGGCGTGGTCTGGTACTGGTCAATCATGAGCACGCGCGCGAAGCGCACGCTGTAGTCGCGCAAGTGCCAGCCGGTGGCGTCGTGAAAGGCGGAACGGGTGAAAGGCCTGCCGCCCAGGACCAGCAGGTTGCCGCCATCCTTGAGGAAAGCGAAGATGTCGGGCCAGGATTTCTCCGGTATCGCGGACCCGTAAGGAATGACTAGCAGGCGCGAGCTGGGATCCTTGAGCTGCGCGGCCAGTTGGTCTGCTGAAGCAAAGTGCCCGGCCGGGAAAATTGCGGCGAGTTGCTGTGCGGACGGGGCCGCGGAGTCCGCGGCGGGGAAACCAGGCTCGTGGAACACCACCGTGTTCGCAAACCGATCGGCGGCGTGCATGCGCAGTGAAACCAGGAGCAAGGTGGCGGCAAGCAGCGGGAGCTTTCTCATTCGAAGCCTCGGGTGCTGGATGGGGGAAGAAATGGTGGCAGTCTGCGACACGGGCCCACCGCTTGTCAACCAAATACGTTAACGATTTTCTATTGAAGATAATCGATTATCTTGCGATAATCATCCGTGCTTAACGGGCCTTTGCAGCGACAGGATTCCAGCCAGAATTCTTAGGTCAGCCGGGTCTCGCTGTCCAGATCGCCGGACAGTTCAAGCACAATGGAGGCTGATGGCGCCCACCCCTGGCACGAACTTTCTGTCGCAAACGCTTCCGTCCGATTCTCCCGCCGGCACCCAGCGCGCGGCGTTGGCCGTAGTGACTACCCTGTTTTTCATGTGGGGATTCGTTACGGTTTTGAACGACGTTCTGGTTCCGCACTTGAAGTCCATTTTCGATCTCAATTACACGAGAGTGATGCTGATTCAGTTCGCATTCTTCTCGGCGTACTTCATTTTTTCGGTGCCTTCCGCCAGACTCATTGACTGGATCGGCTACAAGAAAACGATGGTGATGGGCCTGCTGACTATGGGGCTGGGCGCGCTGTTTTTCATTCCCGCCGCGAGCGCACCTTCCTATCCGCTGTTCTTGGGGGCTCTGATGGTGCTGGCGGCCGGCATCACGGCATTGCAGGTGGCAGCCAATCCCTACGTGGCGGTGCTGGGGCCGCCGGAGACGGCTTCCAGTCGGCTCAATCTGGCGCAAGCATTCAATTCGCTGGGCACGACCATTGGTCCCTATCTGGGTGGTGCACTCATCCTTACCGCCATCCCGCAACGCATGGAAGCGGTGCGGCAGATGTCGCCGGAGGCGCTACAGGCCTATCGCGTCCACGAAGCGTCGTCGGTCAAGATGCCCTATCTCGTAATTGGCCTGGCGCTGATCGTGCTCGGCGGCCTGGTGATGCTGTTCAAGCTTCCGCCGATGCCTTCGATCGAGCGCCACAGCCGCGACGCGGACACGGGCAAGAGGCTGTGGTCCCACCGGCCCCTGCTGCTCGGAACAATCGGGATTTTTGTGTATGTGGGCGCCGAGGTCGCAATTGGAAGTTTCCTTATCAACTATTTCAGCCAGGGCGATATTGGCAATCTCACGTCGGCTGTGGCCGCACGCTACGTGGCGTACTACTGGGGCGGGGCGATGGTGGGACGGTTCATTGGCTCGGCGATTCTGCAAAGGTTGCGCACTGGGCTGGTGCTGGGAGTGGCCGCCCTGTCAGCTGCTGCACTGGTGTGCGTTTCGATGCTCACTTTCGGACATCTCGCCATGTGGAGCATCATCCTGGTCGGATTCTTCAACTCGGTAATGTTTCCCAGCATATTTACGCTGGGAATCGCCGGGCTGGGGCCGCTGACCGGCGACGGATCGGGCCTGTTGGTGATGGCAATTGTCGGCGGCGCCATTATTCCCGTTGCCCAGGGAGCACTCGCCGACCGCATCGGAATCCACCACGCGTTTGTTCTTCCAGTCGTGTGTTATTGCTACATAGTGTTTTACGCATTCAAGGGTTCGAGACCCGCTTCGCCGGCTCGCGCGCCAAGGAAGGGAGCGCATGTCATCGGCTGAAGGGCGAAGAGATCTGGTCATCGGCGTGGACATTGGCGGTACCAAGGTGGCCGCGGGCTTGGTCGATCCGAGCGGGGAGATACTGTGCCAGTCGCGCAATCCCATGGTACCCAACGATGGGGCAGCCACGGGGCTGGCGTCGGTGACTAAAGCGATCGAGGCGGCACTGGTTGGGTCTCACGCTCTGATACGCGGTGTGGGAATTTGTTCGCCCGGGCCGCTGGATCCTCAACGGGGAGTGGTCGTCAACCCTCCAAACCTGCCCTGCTGGCGGAATTTTCCGCTGGCCGCGGAGGTTGAACAGATCTATCGTGTGCCGGTGCAACTCGACAACGACGCGAATGCCGCCGCTCTTGCGGAGACCTTGTGGGGCTCCGGGCGCGGCTACACCAACGTCTTCAAGTCCAGCACAAATTCACGAGTGTAGGCTCCTGCCTTGGCAAGACTGATCTCGATGAGTTTCTTCTTTGCAGGAACCAAATCAGACTTCGGATTGGACAGCACATATTGCAGCACATCCCATAACTTTTCACGATCCTCTAGGGTTAGCTGGTCATCGTGGTAGAGGAGTTCTCTAGCGGTTTGCAGTCGGTCTGCCATCCACGGATACGGACGACCACACTTATGGCAGAAATTTGGAAGTTTGTAGTTCGACGTGGACTCAAAGACACCGCCTCCCCGAATAGGGACATTGCAGTCTTGGCAGGCGTCGATAGACGCTGCTCCGCATTGCGGACAATGTTCCCCACGTTCAAAATCAGTGCCGTCCACGTTCAGAACATGTCCCCGCAAACAGATTTGGGCGGCTACATACCGTCCATCTGGATTTGTGCCGTCCCTCCAAATCTCCGCCTCGGCTTTCCGCCGCTCCAACGCTGTTTTTACGTGGTGCATGATGGCATGTCTGCGTCCGTTCGTGATTATCACGTCACCACCAAAGCTTAAGGGGTCTTGGCTGGATTGACGAACTTCCAAATGCTCTAGCCAGTCCAGCACATCTCCAGTCGCTTTCAGGGGAGCCATGACTCGGAATTCGTTGCCGCCGTCGAGGTAAACGGTGGCCACTGGTTGTAGGCATTGATCGTCTTGCGAACCACGCAGAATTGCACTCTCGATTACGACCTTCACCGCCATGAAAATAATTCTACAAGAGCGGCTGAATCGGTCGTGTACCAACTCAATGGGACACCTACAGGACACTAAAAGCGCTTGAACCGTGGAAGCATCCCACGGCTCAATGAAGCGTAAGTTCTTTGGAATAAAGAATCTGGCGGAGAGGCAGGGATTCGAACCCTGGGTACAGGTGTTAGCCCGTACAACGGTTTAGCAAACCGCCGCATTCGGCCACTCTGCCACCTCTCCGGCGTCGGAACGGCTTCCGAAAGGA
>Ga0075030_100001390_pt1 | contig 21717 bp, 19 predicted proteins | sample LitLauG_LLR_2012_FD_71393 | JGI IMG/M metagenome (GOLD analysis project Ga0075030, IMG submission 71393) | Freshwater sediment microbial communities from Pennsylvania, USA - Little Laurel Run_MetaG_LLR_2012 | ecosystem: Environmental > Aquatic > Freshwater > Creek > Sediment | place: USA...
GTTCCGGGGGAACATACCGGGGTGGCGGCGGTGGAATGTAGGCCGGCGGCTGCGAGCGCACGGGTTCCACCACGCAGGCCGCCAGGCCAAATACCGCGGGCGCAAAGATGACAAGTAGCCGTTTCACGACATGCTCCTGCTGGTTATGGGCTGGCGCTGGCGCCAGGCACTGATAGCTGCGCACGATACGCGCGTCCTGTTTCCCGAACGCCGCTAGGCACCATACCGTTGACGCCATACCTGCGTCGGAACCCAACCATTACATTTTGAAACAGCGGGTGTCGGGCATGCGCCGGTGGCGCGGTAAATCCTGCGGATGACCTTGCCTTCGCATCCGGCGTGGCGCGCCGCAACAAGGACAGCCGGGCACGCGCTATAATCGCATTCTCGAGAGATTTCGCGTCCTGCTTCAATCCTGCAAGACGCAACGACCTACTGGAAACCGCGCCATGGCCCGCATCACTGTTGAAGATTGCCTCAAGCAGATCCCGAATCGCTTTCAGCTCGTGCTGGCGGCGGCGTACCGCGCACGCCAGCTGACGCAGGGACACGCGCCAAAGATCGATACGAAGGACAAGCCTGCCGTCGCCTCGCTGCGTGAAATCGCCGCGCAGAAGGTCGGCATCGAGATGCTGCGCAAGGTACCCACCTGATAGGGCCGGCTTTCGAACCTGTCTGCGCTTTCCCTGCCGTATTCCTCCCGGACGGACCCGTCCGGAACCGTCGCATCCCCCGTTTGCCCGATGACGCATAGCGCGCTAGCGTAGCGTCCATGAACTCGCCCGCGGACACCCCCAGCCCACTGTTGCCCTCGCCGGCGGCCGTGCCGCTGGCATCGGCTGACATGCCGGTGCAGACGCGTTCGCCCGGGTTTGCCGAGCGCGCCGCCAAGGCCCTGCGCAAGGCGCGCAGCGCGGTGTGGCGCAGCGACCCCGGCACCCTGGTGGCGGACCCGACCGCGCCCGAACGCCAGGTGGTGAGTTTTGCCGACCTGACCGACCGACTCAAGGTCTACATGTCCTCGGGCGACATCCAGAAAGTCAAGGCGGCATTCCGTTTTTCGGACGCCGCCCACCTGGGCCAGTTCCGCAAGAGTGGCGAACCCTACATCACCCACCCGATAGCGGTAGCCAAGATCCTGGCGCATTGGCGCATGGACGTGGGCGCGGTGCAGGCTGCCCTGCTGCACGACGTGCTGGAGGATTCGGGCACCTCCAAGCAGGATCTGGCCGAGCAGTTCGGCCCTGCAGTGGCCGAACTGGTCGATGGCGTCTCCAAGCTCGACCGCCTCAATTTCGCCAGCAATGCCCAGGCCCAGGCCGAGAGCTTCCGCAAGATGCTGCTGGCCATGGCGCGCGACGTACGCGTCATCCTCATCAAGCTCGCAGACCGTCTGCACAATGTGCGCACCCTCGATGCGGTGGACCGCGAACGGCAAAAGCGCATCTCGCGCGAAACCCTCGACATCTATGCGCCCATCGCCCACCGCCTGGGCCTCAACGAAATCTACCGCGAACTGCAGGAAGCGTGTTTCGCCCTGCTCTATCCCATGCGGCATCGCGTGCTCGAAAAGGCCATCCTCACGGCGCGCGGCAACCGCCGCGAGGTGCTCAAGAAGATCCATGTCGCCGTGCAAAATGCCCTGGCGCGCAACAAGCTCAAGGCCGAGATCTTCGGGCGCGAGAAGACGCTGTTCGGCATCTACCGCAAGATGGTGGAAAAGCACCTGTCCTTTTCCGAGGTGCTGGACATCTACGGGTTTCGCATCGTCGTCAATACCGTTCCCGACTGCTACCTCACGCTCGGTGTGCTGCACGGTCTTTACAAGCCGGTGCCGGGCAAGTTCAAGGATTACATCGCCATACCCAAGGTCAATGGCTACCAGTCGCTGCACACCACGCTGATCGGACCCTTCGGGCAGCCGGTGGAGTTTCAGGTGCGCACGCGGGAGATGAACCGCGTGGCCGAGTCCGGCGTGGCCGCGCACTGGCTCTACAAGGAGGACGCGCAGAGCCTGTCGGACATGCAGTCGCGCACGCACCAGTGGCTGCAGTCGCTGATCGAACTGCAGCAGCAGACCGGCGATTCGGCCGAATTCATCGAGAACATCAAGGTCGACCTGTTCCCCGACAAGGTCTACATCTTCACGCCCAAGGGCAAGATCGTGTCCCTGCCACGCGGTGCCACACCGGTCGATTTCGCGTATTCCATCCACACGGATGTCGGCAACAAGTGCATCGCGGCGCGCATCAATGGCGAGGCGCAGCCCCTGCGGACGGAACTTCGCAACGGCGATGTCATCGAGATCGTCACCGGACCCGTGGCGCGGCCCAACCCGGCATGGCTGGGATTCGTGCGCAGCGGCCGCGCGCGCGCCGAAATACGCCACTACCTGCGTACCATGAAGAGCCAGGAATCCATCGACCTGGGCGAGCGCCTGCTTGCCCAGGCGGCGGCCCAGTTCTCTTTTCGCCTTGAGGATGCCGGCGTCGAGGCCTGGACCGAATTGCTGCGGGAAGCGCAGTCGCGCGACCGCGATGAACTGCTGGCCGATATCGGGCTGGGCCGCCGCCTGGCGGCAGTGCTGGCCCGCCAGCTCAGCTTGCTGCAGTCGCGCACGGCGCCCACGGCGGTGGCCGGCGCCAGTGTGTCTCCTGCCACCGTCAATGCCGCACCGGTGCAAATCCAGGGAACCGAAGGCATGGCGCTGCAGATGGCCAACTGCTGCACGCCAATACCCGGCGACGAAGTCGTAGGCCAGTTGCGCCGCGACCTTGGCCTGGTGGTACACCAATCCGATTGCACCCATGCGCAGCGGGCGCGCCGCGCCGACCCGGACCGCTGGCTGGATCTGCAGTGGGCCGCCGACCCGGTGGGCCTGTACGCCGTCAACATGGATGTACGTGCCCGCAACGAACGTGGCGTACTCGGCTACGTTGCGGTGGCGGTCGCGGAGGCTGAATCCAACATCCTGAGCGTGAACGTCGAGGATGAGGACGCCCGCGAAGTCACCATTCACTTCAAGATCCAGGTACACGACCGGCGCCATCTGGCGCGCGTGGTGCGTACGCTGCGGCGCATCGGCCAGGTGTTGCGCGTTTCCCGCACCCGGCTCAACGTCCGCGCTCAGCCCCCCGAACTGCCGCCCGAAGTTCCGCCGTCGGCGCTGCCGTAGCGCACCTCCAGAATTTCTATGGTCTCCAGGCCCGAGGGTGTCTGGAACTGAATGGAGTCGCCTTCCCGGGCCTTGAGGACGGCGCGCGCGATCGGCGAGATCCAGCTTACGTGCCGCCGCTGCGGGTCGACCTCGTCGACGCCCACGATCGTGATCTGCTGACTTTTGCCGTCGGCGCCGGCGTAGACCACCGAGGCGCCAAAGAAGACCTGGTCGGTGGCGCCGCGCTGCGCCGGGTCGACCACCTCGGCTACTTCCAGGCGCTTGGTGAGAAAGCGGATGCGTCGGTCGATCTCGCGCAGGCGCTTCTTGCCGTAGATATAGTCGCCGTTTTCCGAGCGATCACCGTTGGACGCGGCCCACGACACCGTCCGCACCACCTCGGGCCGCTCGGTGATGACTAGGTGGCTCAGTTCCGTCCGCAGGCGGCGATAGCCATCCACCGTCATGTAGTTCTTCGCACCCACCGGCAGCGGCGGCGCGGCCGTGGCATCGTCGTCATCGTCGTCGGTGGGTTCCTTGACGAAGGCCTTGCTCATGGCGGCAATCGGCGCATCAGGGCGTGCGCAGCGCCCGGCGGCACCGGCCGGATGACGACGCTGTGGGCGGCCGTGCAGGCGCGGGACAGCGATTCGAAGCGCATTTTTCGCCGGGCTCCTGGATGGACGGCAGACATCGGGCGGCGATCCGCGCCAGGTGGCGAGGTCGGGCTCGAACGTCGATGCGATTGACTATATCCCAATTGCCAGCGCCGCCCGGCATGCCGCTCGGGCGTACCGGCGTCCCGCGATGTCCTGGAATGCGCGCGGCTACGGCGCGCGCGCGCGCTGCGCCGACCAGTACAGGTAGAACGGCAGACCTGCGAGCATGATGCCGACCCCGGTCAGCGCAAGCCGTGGCGTGGCCACGAATGTGTTCAATATCAGGCACAAGGTCAGTGCGGCGAAGGCCGCCGGTACCCACGGATAGCCCAGCGCACGATAGGGACGTTGGGCTTCGGGCATCGTGCGGCGGAAGACAAACAGCGAACCTGCCGTAAGCCCGTAGAAAAGCCAGACCGCAAAGATTGCGGAGTCCGTCAGCGTGTCATAGGAGCCCGATAGCGCAAGCACGCTGGCCCACGCGGCCTGGGCAATTACCGCCCGCGCCGGTACGTGCGATCGCGGCGACACCTGGCCGAGCGCCCGGAAAAAAAGACCATCACGGGCCATCGCAAACGGGACCCGTGCGCCCGAGAGCACCGAGGCCTGCAGCGACCCGAAGGCCGAGAGCATCAGGGCTACCGCCGCGATCGTGACGGCTGCGGGGCCGACGAATCGGCGCAGGACTTCGGTGGCGACCGAGGAGGTCGGCGAAACGTTGCCGACTTCGACGGGCGTCAGTACGTAGAAATAGGCAAGGTTGACGGCGAGGTAGAGCGCTCCGACGAGCAGCATCCCGCCAAAGAAGGATCGGGGCAAGTCGCGCGCGGGATCCTTGACCTCGCCGGCCAGCGGCGCCACATTCGCCCATCCGTCGAACGCCCAAAGCGCTCCCAGCATTGCGGCGCCAAAGCCGGCAAGCCCGCCGCGCGCGCTCGCTTCAACTCCTTCGCAGCTGGCGCCCGCGGCGGGCAGCGTGAAATTCACCCAGTGGCCGGCCTCGAATGCAAACGCGCCGACGGCAAGGGCGGCGAGCAGGGCTACCTTGGCACTGGTGAGGGCGATCGCCGTGCGGCCTCCCGAAGCAATCGAACAGCAATTGATCCAAGCGACCGTCCATATGGCCGCAAGCGCAACGACAGCCAGCCACGAGAGGTGGACCGGCTGGCCCAGCACGGATCCGGCCAGGGCGCTTCGATCGAGGACGCCGCCGAGTGCAACGTTCAGGAATATCCCGAAACCGACGGCGAGCGCGGCCTGGGAGCCTGACTTGTAGATCGCAAAGGTCGTCCAACCATATAAAAAGCCCGTCAACCTGCCATAGGCGCGACGCAGGAAGACATATTCCCCGCCAGGCTCCGGCATCATTGCCGCCACTTCCGCATAGGCAAAGGTACCCGCAAGCGCCAGCAATCCGGCGGCAATCCAGGCGGCAAGCACCAGCAGAGGGCTGCCGACGTTGCACGTCATGACACGCGTCTTGAGGAATACCCCGGTGCCGATCATGTTCGCGACGTTGATCGCGATCGCGCCCCACAATCCGAGGCCGCGAACCAGGCCAGGCTGCTTGGAATCGCTTGCGCGGGTCAACCCATCGCTCCTTGTACGGCGCACACCTGCAATCGATCTGTGCCGGCCCAGGACCGACCGGTGGGAAGGCATTGCCGTCGACGAAAATTCGCCTGGGCAAGGCGCCGATCCTCCCGGAGTTTACCTGCGAGGCTCAGCGGCACGATGGGCTGCGCGGGCGCCTTCGGTATCATCGCGCAGCCGGCGTTGGAAGGGACCCGCAAATGTTCGCAGTGTTGAATAGGTCAGGCACTCCACGGTGCGGGCGCATGCGGACCGATGTGGCGCGGGCGCTCGGTATAGCCGCGCTGGCGCTCTGCGGCTGCGCATCGCTCAGGCCGCCGCCGGCCGACGCGCTAGCCAGGGCCGAAGCTACGGACCCGCTGGCCCATTCGCGCCAGCTCGTGGTGGTGACCGCTGCCGGCTGGTCCACCAGCGCCGGAACGATGCAGCGCTTCGAGCGCGAATCGGCTTCAAATGACTGGATTCCCGTCGGCGCGCCGTTCCCCATCGTATTGGGGACCTCGGGCCTTGCCTGGGGCCGCGGGATGCACGGCGAATCGCCATCGGCCGAGCATCGCAAGCGCGAGGGCGATGGCAAGTCTCCGGCCGGAATCTTTGCCCTGAGCGCTGTTTTCGGGTACGCCCCGGCGGCCGAGTCCGGAATGACCGCGAAGGCCATGCCTTACGTGCAGGCGACAAACACAACCGAATGTGTTGACGATCCCGCATCAGCCCATTACAACGTGGTCCTGGAACGCGCGGCAACCTCCGTCGACTGGAACAGCGCGGAGCACATGCGGCGCGACGACGAACTGTACCGGCTGGGTATTGTCGTGGACCACAACACCGGCCCGGCACAGGCGGGTGCAGGGTCGTGCATCTTCATCCACATCTGGGAGGGCCCGAACAGCACCACCGCCGGGTGCACGGCGGGTGCGTCCGCAAATATCGCCGCGCTTGTGGCCTGGCTCGACCGGACCCGCGTCCCGCGCCTGGTGCAGTTGCCCCGTGATGAATACAACGCACACATGCGCGCGTGGAACCTGCCAGCGCTCCCCCTCATCACGCCGCCGGTGGTTCAGAAGGCGTCAGTTCCCCGGTGATACCCTGGGGGCGACGTTGACGGCCCCAACACTCAGAAAGTGAGGGCGCGGGTAAGCGAATCGACCTCCTCCGACGACGCCTGGAGGATGTCCGTGAGGTGCTCCTCACCAATTGCAAGATCAATCGAAGCCAGTTCCCGACCGCTGGCCAGGCGAACCATGGGCGAACCCACAGGGGCGAGTTCCTTGGCCAAGGCCACCGTATCGGCAAGCGTCACGGGCGGGCTGGTCACATAGCCCTGCCAGACTTCCTCCAGGGCCTCGATGACCGTCGCAGGCACATCGAGCGTCCCGGCAACCTGACGGTGCACTTCGATTTCGAGGGCCTCTTCGCCTTCGGCCCGATCGGTATCGAGCAGCGCGGGGAACTCGGCAGCACGTGAAAGCAGGTAGAAGTTGCCGGCGTCGTGGATCAGGCCGGTGAACAGTGCCGTTTCCGGATCCACCTTGGTGACGCGCCGCGCCAGCATGCGCGCAAGCGAGGCAACATGCGCGGTGTGCTCCCAAAGCTGGTTCACCAGCGCCTGGACGCGAGGATCCTTGGAGGCGCCCGCCAATTGGCGCACTATCAGCGCGTTGACCAGGGTCTGCACGCTGCGCAAGCCGATCCGGGCTACGGCCGTTGCCACATCCGTGATGTCGTTGTCGGAACGGCGGAAAGCCACCGAATTGGAGATTGCGACTACACGCGCCGACAGCAGCGGCTCTATTTTGACCAGGTCCGTGGTGGCGGCAAGATGGCTATCCGGATCGTTCAGCAACTTGCGGATCTTGAGCGATACCGCCACGCTTGAAGGAAAGACGAGCTCGCCCTGCCGCGCCTGCGTGGCGATTTTCTCGAGCGCTTCAAGGCGGTTCATGGTCCAGCGAGTGTAGCGCAACCGGGCCCGGAATCGACCAGGACAGAATGACACGGCACCCGCCAGCCATCCGCCAAACCCGTGCGCCTGGCGGCAAGCCGCGGTCAACCGGAAAAATTCGCGCAGGCCAGGATGCCTTGCCGGGGTCAGGCGCCGATCACGCGCAGGCCGCAGAATCTGTTCCGGGCCCGACCGTACCTTTCAGTCATGCTGAGGCTGCGTGTATCCGCGACAGACCGCCGCAAGCTTGTTGCCGTCGGGATCGCGCACGTAGGCGGCATAGAAGTCCGGGTTGTACTGCGGCCGCAAGCCCGGCTTTCCCTCGGAAGTTCCGCCATTGGCAATCGCCGCGGCGTGGAAGTCCTCGACCTGCATCCAGGTCTTGGCGCTGAGCGCGACCATGGTGCCGTTACCCGGCGTGGCGGGTTGCCCGTTGAATGGCCGGCAGATCCAGAGCGCAAGCTCCGTCGCGCCCTGCATTTCGTAGGTACCCCAGGCAATCCATCCGTCAAAGTCCGCCTCGCCGGACGTGTCGCATCGCGACAGTCCAATGGCACCCAGCACGGCATCGTAGAACCGCGTGGCACGGGCAATTTCGTTGGTGCCAAGACAAATATAGGTGAACATTTCCGTCGCGGATGATCCCGGGGTGCCGCCGGCTAGCGGAGCACTCTTACCAGACGGATCCCGTAGTCGTTCGAACGGATCGATGCCTCGATGCCGATGCGCTTGCGGGAATGCGGAAGCTGCGGATTGGAGGTCCAGGAACCACCGCGCAGTATTCGATCGCGGCAGTCGTCATTCGAGCACTCGTTGGTCCATTCCCAGACATTGCCGTTCATGTCGAACAAACCGAGCTCGTTTGGCTGCTTCTGCCCCACCGGATGGGTACGCGCGCCGCTGTTGCTCAAGTACCAGGCCACCGCTTCGAACTGCCGGGCGCCACAGTATTCGGTCTGCGCGCCCGCATGGCATGCCGCCTCCCACTGCGCTTCGGTTGGCAGCGCATAGACCTTGCCGGTCTTGTCGTTGAGCTTGGCGAGAAATTCCTGGGCATCGTTCCAGCTCACGTTCTCGACCGGGCAATCGTCGCCGCAGCCTGGAAAGAAGCTGGGGTTGCTGCCCATCACGTCGCGCCACTGCCTTTGCGTGACCAGGTACTTTCCCATCGCATAGCTCGGGCTGATGACTACCATCTCCGGACACTCCGAACAGTCCCGCAGTAGCGCTCCGGGCTTCCTGGCGTCCTCCTTGGGGGCTTCCAGCCAACGGATTTCCTGCCTCGCGACCGACGGCGTGTCTGCCTTGGCATTGCGCTGTTCCTGCGCGCTCTGCTGCGTCGCCTCGTGCTTCTCCTCCAGCGCATAGATGCGATCCTGGGCCTGCCGGGCATCGGCCTGCGCCGGCCCCGAAAACAGATAGATTCCCAGCGCGTCGATCGCGCCGGGATAATCCCTGGCCAGGTCGCGCGCCTTTGCCAGTTTGGCGTAGGCATCGCCCCACCACGGCGCTAGCTTCAGCGCCTGTTCGTAGTTTCGAATGGCCCGCACGTAACCGTCCAGGCCCTGGGCATCTTCCAGCGCAGTATTGCCTCGGATGAAAAACCGGCGGGCCTCCTCGGGAGGCAGGGGCGCCGGCGATAGTTCCCGAGCCGCCTTGACGATCCGCTCCCGCAGGGCCCTGTCGTCGGGATGATTTTGCAACTGCTCCACCATCTGCCGGAACGAGTCGCTGGATGGCTCGGCATGCAACGTCGCGGACAGCAATATCACGGCACCCCATGCCAACACGGCGCCGAGCGACTTGATCGTCCTGATGCGCTCCTCAAACATCCGCGTGCCTCCTTTGGCGCATGACTAGCGACCGACCGGTGGATTGGCATTGCCGGCCCACGCCACCTTTCCTGGATAGGTCTTATTCTGCGGACATAACGTTATCACTACTGCCGGATTCGATGTCGGTGCGCCTCTGGTTCAACCTGATGCCAAGTTTCGCCATGCAGGTGAGTACCGGGATGCTGGCAAGTCCCGAGCAGTTGCAAAGCAACGTTGCCGTGCCCCGGGCCTGCGCGCGCGACTGTAACAACGCCTGGGGGTTCCAGTCGCGGCAGCTGCGCCCTTGCGGCTTGAGGGCCGGGGCGTGCCTCGATCCTGCGGGCACGCCCCGAACCGCCCTCAAAGCCCTGGCGCCGTCGGCTACTCGCTGAAGGAGAAGAGGTCGAAAAGATCGCCGATCGCCGGCCCGTTGACCGGGGCGTAGCGGCTGTGCGGGCCGTATTCCGGGTTGGGCAGGTTGTCACGGCTGCGATGGGTGATCGGTGCCACGTTCCAATTGCGCTCGATGAACTTCAGGATCGAGGCGTGGTCCGTATAGTCGTGCGAAATGTGGCCGGGCTTGACGAACGGCGAGACCACCAGGAAAGGCACGCGCGTGCCGTCGCCGAAGAAGTCCACCGGCTGCACATAGCCCGAATCGTAGTAGCCACCACCCTCGTCAAAGGTCACGAAGATGGCCGTGTCCTTCCATACTTCCGGATTGGCGTGCGCGGCATCGACAATTTTCTTGACGAAGCCCTCGAACAGGCTGAGCTTCGATGTTGCCGGGTGGCCGTCGACGATGCCGCTGGGCTTGACGAACGAGACCGCGGGCAGGGAGTTGCTGGCGATGGCCGCATACAAGTCCGTCGTGTCCTTCAGGTGCGCCAGGCGCGCGCTGGGATCGCCCATGATCGAGGACGTGTACTGGAAGAAGTTGCAGATGTTGCAGTAGTCGCTGACCGGGTTGACATAGAGCTGCCGCGGATTGGCGAGGTACACGTTCCACTGATCGCCAAAGTAGGCGTACGAAATCCCCTTTTCGCCCAGCGCATCGCCGATGTGGCGCACCTGGGAAGGCGGGATCGTGAACACCGTGCTGCCCGGCAAGGTATCCCCATAGGCAACCGATCCGTCACCGTAATATCCCGGGTTGTAGTTGTTCAGCAGGTAATAGTGGCCGGCCTCGCAATTGGAAGTGACGGGGTGCGGGAGCGAGCGCAGGTAATGCCGGACCTCGGCCACGCCCGGTTGGGTCTCGTCCGAGCAGTTGGAGTAGCTGCCGCCGCCGAAGTACGGCGCCGACGCCGTACCCTTGCCGCTGCCATAGCCATCTTCGGTGTACCAGTTGTTCGTCCCCGGAGCCGGATTGGGGTTCTCGATCTCATTGATGACACCGCTGCCCACCGGCGTGGTGATATTGCCGGGAGGCACAAAGCTGCTGCCGTCATAGAACCAGAGCGCGTCGCCCATGCCGATCATGATGTGATTGGCTCCGGTGCCGCCCATCACGCCCTGGTGGTAGTTGTCGCTCATGGCGTACCGATCGGCCAATGACTTGAAGTAGGGCGCATCGCCCTGCTGCACATTGTAAAAACCCATGGCCGTGGCGCCTTCGCCCGTGCTGATCGGGCCAAAGGGTGGCGTGTCGTAGTTGGCGACCATGTATTGGGCCTGGGTCTGGCCGTCCGTGCCAAAGCCGATGGACGTTTCCACCCACGGGAAAAGATCAGCCTTGCAGCCGCTCGGATTTTGCGCGGTCGCGTACGCCGCATTGCAATCCATCTGCTGCCACATCTGATAGAAACGATGCACCGGGCTGTTGGCATAGGCGTCCCAGCTGACGGCGCCCGGCGCCGTACCGGCGAGCTTGAGCGGGTATGGCCCGGGCGGCAGCGCGCTCACGTTGGCGATGCGCGTATCGACGACCGCATAGGCGGGAAGGCCAGTGCCGCCAAGGCACAGCCCGGGAAGGTAATCGCCGGGCAGGCCGTTCTCGATGCCGGCCATCACGGCCAGAACCGGCGCCGAATCGCACGGCAACGTGATTCCGGCCAAAGCGCTGACCTGGGCCGCTATCCCCCAGCCGGGCGCAACGCTGGGACCCGCAACGACGGGCGGCGGAAGTGTCGTCTCGGTATACGCGACCTTGCCGCCCGGGCTCAAGAGATAGGGCGAGGGCGCAGCATCGATCGCGGAGTATTGCGCAGCAGCCGGAAAGTTCGGGCCGGGCGTGCCGTCGGCATTGACGATGCCCTTGGACAGCAGGTTGTCCACCGTCTGGTGGCCCACCGGCTGGTAGGTGGCAAATATGTGGTCGAAAGTGCGGTTTTCGCCGATGATCACGATGACGTGCTTGATGGGCGACTGCGTGTTGTCCGCTGTGGCCGGATGTGCCGACGACGCGATCGGACCCAAGGCCAGGGGAACGATCAGGCTTGTGACAATCGAACGTCGCAGGCCGGATGCAATCCCGGACTGATGTGATTCCTGTAGTGACATGGCAATTCCTCCAAGGATGATGCTTGGGTGACGGGCGGGACGACCGGCCACGCAGCATGCCCAGAAGTAGACCAACAGAACATGCCGAGCCCATGTGCAGGCTAGGGTAGGCAGGTGAAATTGCCGTGAAGTTGACGTTAAGCAGCCGTGACGCCCTCGCGTGCGAGGGATAGGCCACGGTTTGGTGCGCTGCGCTGGCAGGAAATGGTCCGACCGGGGCCCCGACCCGGGTTACCCCGCACGCGCAGGGTGGCGAGACGGCGCGGTCGCGGCGGCGCTACCCGGGCGCCGTGCGCGCCTGCATTTGGGCGACCTTGTGCTGCAAGGCATCACGCTGGGCGATCAGCACCGGATATTCCGCGCGGTCTGGCGCCGAGGCTTCGATCGCCTGGTCGTAGTGGTGCAGGACCTCGCGTTCGCCATTGACCAGGTTTGGAATGATCTTGTCGTCGAGTTCGGTAAGCAGCGAGGTGATTTTCATCACGGCGCGATCGAAGGTGCCCATCAGCGAGCCGCTTTCGTCGACGGGCGCACCCATTGCCTTGAGCTGGGCGGCAACCGCGTCGGCGGCTTCGCCGTGCAGCGCAATCAATTCGGCGAAAAGCGGCGTCAGCCCCTTGCCGTGCGCATCCTTGAGGCCTTCGCGGTAGCCGCTGACGGCGTCGACCAGGCTGGTGTGCAGCGCCATCAGGCGCTCGGTCAGGTTGGTCATGGCTGTCCTCCCATGGAGTGAGCCAAGAACGATTTTAATCGGAATTGTCGAAATTGCCACCGCGAAAAGCCCTTGCGCTAATCGCATGCAATTCTGAATCGACTTGCGAACGGATGCTGGTTTGCGGCAACCCGAATTTTTTCGCCGACATCGGTTACGGGTTCCAGGCTTCCAAATTTCAGGCGCTAAAGCCAGACACTTCGGCACTGACCCCGCGCCACGCTTGGAATTTGCAAGCGAAACTTGCCAGTGGTGCCAAAATCGCCCGCCCCCGTGACACGGGCGGATTGCCCCTTTGAAACTCCTTGAGCGCGGTGATGAGCATCTGTTCGATGATCTTGTTGACCGCAGCGTCCAGGGTCGTCAACTTGACTCCCTCGGGCGCGGCGCCGCTGCCATCGATCTTAATTACGGAGTGACGCAGACCGTCGTGGGTAAAGGTCTTGCCATTGACGGTAATAGTGACCGACATTTCGAAGGCGTACTGGAACGAGGACCCGATCGGGCCGAACGCAAGACCTGCGCCAACGCCCCTGGATGCGGCCATGTCGCGGTCCTCGAGACTGTCGAGCACCACGTGAATTTCGCCGACTCTTGAACCCAAGGTGGGAACGATCACACCCGACGCCAGGAGAACCCGCTCCACCTTTTCCTTGAGCAACCTTCCGGACCTTTCAATGTGATCCCCGTTGCGCTGAAATTCGGCCGTTACATCCAGCTTCAGAGGCTGCGCGGGCCGTATGAGTTCTTCGTAATTCACGGTGGGCATAGCGGGGTCAAGGTAGGACTTCACGGTGACGCAACCCGAAAGAACCAAGGGAAAAATGAGTGTTGCCGCAGCGACCCGGGACAGCCTTGCTTTTTGCCGATTCACCGCTTAGAGCCCTTTTCTTCGTGTTCACATCGGCGCGCAGCGAAGCGCGCATCGTCAAGGCAGTTGCAAGGGTCGCTGCCTAGTGGCCGTGACCGGCAGGAAGACGCGAGTGCTTCCTCATCTTGCCATTTGTCGCTTCCAATCGCAATGCGGACTTGCATGACGCAAACCGTTCGCTTGAGTCCGGCTACGAAAGCAAGCAGGACCTCATCGACCGGCGCGACAGGATGGAGGACGGGCGGCGCCTCACGCGTAAGGCAGCGCGACGTGATACGGGAGTAGCTTGGCCATTGATTCCGGATACCGCGGAAACCGAATATCCATAGAATTGTTGCCGCTTCACGCGACCTGAAGTCGCAGCGGTAATCTTGCTGCATGGCAAAAAGACTTACCTGGGCTTCCGCCCGGCGTCCGGCCCGAGCAGATATTCCCGCACCAGTGCCCGGGCACGGTGCAGCCGGCTTTTGATTGCGCCGTCCTCTTCGCCGAGGTAGGCGGCGATTTCAGAAATGGTAAGTTCCTCGAAATCGCGCAGGAGCACCACCTCAAGGTAATGTGCCGGCAGAGACTCCAGCGCATTTGCCAGATCCAGGCGCAGCCCTTCGTCGGTGCGACTCACCAACATGCGCTCTGCAGCCTCGTCATCGATCTGGTCATGCTTGAACATCATGCGTTCAAGCCTGCGGCATTCCCGCTTGATGACCACGAACAGCCAGGACGAAAACGCCGCGGCGGCCTTGAGCCCCTTGACTTTTCGTGCGATCACCAACAGCGATTCCTGAACGGCATCGTCAACGTCGCTGACGTGGCAATGCCTATATGCATATCGGCGTGCATCGGCCTGGCATACCGCCAGCAATCGGGAAATCGCAGCGGGATCGCCGGCTTGCGCCGCATGGATCAGGTTTGACCGGTCGACCCCGCTGCCCATGGCTCAATGTCCCTTGTTGAGCTTGCGGCCGACCATCGCGCACATCGGGCAAAAGCCCAGGAGACCCGACATTGCCAATACGGCACCCATGACACCGACGCCGACGGCGAAACTCGATACACCCCAGTTCATGCCGGCATAGACAAGGCCAACGAGGCCCGCGAGAACCCGCAAAATGCGTTCCCAGGCAGGAATGTTCTTGACGTAAAGCATATTGATCTCCCTAGTGGTGGTTGGTTGATTGCACAGTTGCCACTAGCTAGGAGCGATCGCCCGTGGGAATCGATTTGCGAAAAATGAAATATATTTTCAATTGGCAGCGACAGAGAGATCCCGATCGCGCCTCAATACCGGGTGGTGAGATTTGTTAGCCACGCAGGCGAATGCAGGACCATCCACGCCGCCAGGGCGAGCGGCGCTCGCGGATGGCCGTTGGTCGCAGATCCCAGGAGGATGGGAATGATCGGAAGCACGCAGGGCGATAGGGTCGAATGCATCCCGTCCAGCAGGCCGAACCCATAGCACGCCAAGCCCAGTTCCCTTGTCAGTTGACCGTCTTCTTGACCAGGCGTTCGATACCCGACGGCGTTGTGTCTCCCACGGTCCGCCCAAGCTCCCGAGCACCTTTGAAGGCAATGAGGGTACTTTGCATGCCGACCTTGAAGTGGACAAGCAAGTCCTTTTGCGTATCGAAGTCGATGGTCAGAATCGTGACGTCCTTGAAGGCAGGCCTGGCCATCAGGGCATTGAGTATGGGCTTTTGCGCCTTGCAGGTCGGGCACCAGTCCGCGTGCACCGCGAGAACGACGGGCTTTCCGCCGGCGGCCAAGGTATCGAACTGCGCTTGGCTGTAGGGTTTGATTTCCCCTGCGGTGGCAATGGAAGCGAGGGCGGCAAAAAGTGTCGGTAGGACGATTTTGAGGGCAGTCATGGGATTTCCTTTGGGAAGCTTGCAGGCATGCCCAGTAAGAGAGGGCAAAGGTCCGATTTGATTCGAGTTGGGCGAGAAATATCTTTTTGTCGGCGCGAACCAATTTCCCTTACAGCCGCCTCCTAGCAACCGTGGCCTTGCATCCCGCAGCCCCAAACCCACCAACCAAGAGATCGTGCTGCGCATTTTCCGCGGCAAAGACGTGCTTGCCAATCAATTTCTGGAAGCTCTTTCGGAGGCGCCAATCCATTTGAATGGGAGATTGCTCGAACTTGGCGCAATCACCACGCCGATGCGCAAGGCAGGCCGCTGACCGGACAATGAAAATTCCGCATGGACATTTGATCGACGAGGAAGATCTCATCATTTCCGCCATTTGACAGGGCCGCACCCGGACAACAGACCCGCTCATGGCCGGAATCGCAAGGTGGGGCCCGCTTCCCCATATTGCCAAAAGTCACTTTTCCGGGCGATGCGAACGTTATTTGCCATCGCGAGCACTTCAGGACTAACTGCGGACGCAGTGTCAGATACCCCTTGACCGGGCAAAGAATCGAAGAGTCGAGCCGTAGCCGACGCGGCGATATGCCGGTTCCCGTTTTGGCCAGGCCTCCAGCGCCCATTTATTGGGGGCGGTAAGACGACGCTCAGAGGACATCGGCCGGCTCTGGGCGACCACCCTCGGCATTCGAAATTGCGACGCCATTGCGGCCAGCTTTCTTGGCGCAATACATTGCCACGTCGCCACACCGCAGCAGATCACCGGCGTTAACGGCGTGATCCGGATAGGCAGCGACGCCGATGCTCGCCGATATTGCCAGCGTGATCCCCGACGATGGAATAAACGGCCTCTCCAGTTCAGCCCGGATCTTCTGAGCGACCTTTACCGCGCCATCGATGTCGTCAAGACGCGGCAACAGCGCTACAAATTCATCGCCACCCATGCGGGCCACCGTATCACCATCCCGAAGGCATGAGCGCATCCGCAGCGCAGCGGCTTGCAGGAGCCAGTCGCCCATGTCGTGACCGAAGTCGTCGTTGATTGGTTTGAACCGATCCAGGTCGATGTACAGCAGGCCGAGCCGTCGACGTTCGCGGTGCGCAACGGCAATCTCCTGGTGCAGACGATCTTCAAGCAGGCGGCGGTTCGGCAGGTTCGTCAAGCGGTCGAGGAATGCCCAGCGCTGCACCTCCTCCTCGGCGGCCTTGCGATCGCTAATGTCGAGATTCGTGCCGATCGCCCGCTTTGCTCGACCATTGGCGTCCCATTCGATCACTTTACCGCTGCACCGCAGCCATTTCCATGAGCCCGAGGGCGTGCGAAAGCGGAACTCCTCCTGGAATGTGAGTTGCTTGCGCTTGAAAAGATCGACAGCGGTACGCACGAGCCGCGGCGCATCTTCGGGGTGGACGGCACTGCCCAATTCGTGCACGCTGATGAAACTTTCACTGGCGGCGCCGCCGACCAGGTCGGCCCAATGGTTGTCGAACAGCACGACGCCGTCGGCGATGTCGTAGTCCCACAAGGACAGCGACGTCGCCTCCATGGCGAGCGACAGGCTCTCCCGCGTGTTGGCCAACTCGGATTCGATGCGCTTGCGATCGGTGATGTCGCGATTGCTGACCCGGCGCCCACGAAACTCCCCGTCGGGTCCGAGAACCGGCCGGCAGCCGTGGGCTATCCAGCGGATGCCGCCGTTCTTGTGAAGTATCCGGAAGTCCAGCGAAGCTTCGCTCCGATCCGTGAAGTGATGGTAGTGCTCCTCGATCAAATGGAGGTCCTCGGGGTGGACGATCGCCGTCGTTAATTCCGGATCGGCGACAAATTCCGCCGCGGTATAGCCCGTGATCCCTTCGCACGCGTTGGACGAATATATGATGCGGCGGTCGGTGCCGCGCCAGTATTCCCAGTCGTAGTTGAAATCCGCCAGTGTGCGGAAGCGCTCCTCGCTTTCCCTGAGCGCCTGCTCCGCCTGCTTCTGCCGGGTAATGATCTGGCCCAGCCCCCGATAGCCGGCAAACACGCCATCCCTGGCAAATACCGGAAGCCCGCTGATCAGGATCCATCGAATCTCGCCAGTGGCATCCCGGATCCGGTATTCGAAATTGCGGAAGGCAAGATGCTTGCCGATCTGATCGAGGTGCGCGGCCAGCGCCGCGGGATGATTCAGGTTGTCTGTCGCGAGTAATTCCGCTCGCGTCCTGCCAAGCACCAATTGCGGCTTTAGCCCATAAACACTTTCAAAATTGGGCGATAAATACGTGAACCGCAGCGCTGCGTCCATTTCCCAGAACCAATCGGCCGAGCTCGAGGAGAAATCGCTAAATCGTTGTCGTTCAGCCTCTAGCCGGCGCTGTGCCACCTTTTGATCGGTGATGTCCTCGATTATCCAGATGCTGCCTGCACGAGGATCATCGGGGTCGAGGCGCTTTCCTGAAGAGCGGGTCCAGATTCGACTGCCGTCCCGGCGTTGCAGCTCAAGCTCTTTGACGAAGCGCCCACCTGCCGCCAGTGCCGGATAGGCTTCGGTGCCGAACGCATCGTAGGCGTCCGGCGAATCAAAGAACATCGCGGTGCTCTTGTCGGTGATTTCGTCAAGGCGGTAGCCGAACATTTCGCCCAGTCGCGGATTGGCCCAGATCTGCTTTCTGTCCTTGATGAGCGTAATGCCGACGCTGGAATTGTCGAGAATAGTCGACAGGAACTGGCCCTGCTCGCGCAGCAGGCGCTCGGCGCGCTTCTGGTCGGTGATGTCCTCGACGATCGACCAAATGTACTTTTCACCATCGCGACCGGTGACCAGGATGCCGTTGAGCCGCAAAGGAATATGCCGTCCGTCCTTGTGCACATATTCCTTTTCGTAAGGCCCGTATTGTCCGGTACGGGCCAGGACATCCAACTGCCGCTGCTCATCGGCCGCATACTTTTTCGGTGTCAACGCCCAATAATCGAGCGACCGCAGCTCCTCGGCCGTGTACCCGCAGATTCGGCAAAATGCGTCATTGAACTCGACGAATCGCCCACCCATGTCATTCAGGGCGATGCCCAGGGGCGAGAGCTCGAACAGTCCGCGCAGCTTCTCCTCGCTTTCGCGCAATGCAGCCAGCGCCCGAGCGCCGGTCGAAAGTTCCTGGAGCGGCGATATCGTCAGTCGGGAACCAGGACGTTCATCCACGGAGGTCACGAGCCCCTCCTGATGTCGGCTTTCGCCAGCACAGAAACATCAATCATTCGCGCCAACGCCTCCTTTTTTCAAGAGGTAAGGGGGTTCTTCGGACCGATTCGGACGCCAAGGCGTCCATATTGGCAAGCGGAAATCCACTAGCCCATCGAAACTATGACATACGCCAGAGCCATCCAAGAGCGCTGGAAGACCCGAATTGGTCCATGAACTCGACGTTTCTGATCCCGGTTGTGCACCGAGGTCATCCCATGAACTTGCGCCTGGCTAATGGCTCGGGGTTGATAAGCCATGTATTGACACCGCCGGCTCTTCAGCGGCCGCCTTGAGCCAAGCCAGCCATTGCGGCAGAGTGTCTTCCAGTTTCTGTTGCATCGTTCCACGCATAAGCCAGGGAAGCCAACCATCAAATGTTTCGTATGTCGTCACAAGGACGCCACCATCCAAAGCGTGGAATTCCCAGGAATGGAAGGCCCGGGTGCCGAACGCGGCTCCAACCCACGTAAGCCGACGGTTGGCTTCGACCGTCTCGATTGTGGAGGTCACCGTGAAGCCCTGTGATTTCCAGACGAATACGGATCCGGGCACTACCCGGCCCTGGAGATTTGCCGTTTCCACGTTGCGATTCCAAGATGGCCAGCGATCAACGTCAACAAGCAATTGCCAGACGCGCTCGATGGGAGCCTTGATGAGAATTTGGGCGCGCGCTTGCGCCTCGGCGGCGTGAGCGCTGGTCATAATGCCGACAAGGGCGCCTAGCGCCATTGCGATCTGGCGCGAACCCGATGCGAAAACCTTGATCATGATGATTGCTCCGAGAGTTGGGACCGCTATCGTGGCGATCGGCGCAATCAATTACAATTGCATATTTTGTAATTTCTGGTATGCATAAACAATGGATATGAAGCGACTGGACTGGATGCTGCTGCGCAGCTTTCTCGCGGTCATCGACCACGGAAGCCTGCTCGGCGCAGCGCGCAGCCTGGGAACGTACCAGCCGACCCTATCGCGCCAAATCGGCGAGCTCGAATCGCAGGTAGGCGTACCTCTCTTCGAACGTACCGGGCGCGGCCTTACGCCGACGACCGCTGGCCGTTCCATAGTCGAGGCTGCGCGGCGGATGGCAGCGGCCGCAACCGACATTGAAGAGGGATTGCGCGGCGGGGCAACGCCCAGCACCGGCAGCGTGCGGGTATCCGCCAGTCAGGTGGTGGCCAATTTCCTCCTGCCAGCGTTCTTCGCGACGTTTCGCGCAAAGCATCCTGGCATCCAGATAGATCTGGTTTCGTCCAACGAAGTCAGCAACCTGTTGCGGCGGCAGGCTGATATAGCAATACGCATGGTGCGACCGACCCAATCATCACTGATCGCGCGGCGCCTGGCCGACTGTCCCCTTGGAGCGTTCGCCTCGGAGACCTACCTCAAGCGGCGCGGCATTCCGCTCCGAGTTTCCGAACTGGCGCATCATGACCTGCTCGGGCTCGACCATGACGATTACCTGCTGCGTGGTCTGCAGGAGGCCGGGCTTTTGCTGTCCCGGGAGTCGTTTTCAGTGCGGACCGACGATCAGGTAGCGTATGCACGACTGGTAGAGGAAGGGGCGGGCATCGGCTTTTTGGCGGAATTCACCGCACGCAGGCTCCAAGGCGTGCAGGCGGTCTTGCCGCGCCTGTCGACGGCAAAAATGCCGCTGTGGCTGGCGGTACATCGCGAAATTCGGGGCAGCGCGCTGATCCGAACGGTGTACGACGCCCTGGCGAACGGCCTGCCGCCGCTCCTGACCTAGGGGCTGTAACGACAATGGATAACAGCATCCGCCTTGTTCGGGGGCATCGCGTCATGCTGGACGCCGATTGCCGTGCGATTCTGGGTGCCCGGCCGGTGTAGCGTCGCTTCGCCGGGTAAAGCGGACACGAACTCATTTAACTGGGCGCAGACCCCTTTTGTCGCACGCGTTAAGGGTTGGTCGATGCCCGCCCGTGCAAGCGTAGCTGGTCGCGCCCGGCTTGTCGTGGAGGGCGGGCGTCGACCAACCCTCGAGGAAGGAAGCCGCGGATCGCGCGGAGGCTGTCAGCAGTGGCGCGGTGCTATGGGCGTTTGAGTTGCGCTGGCGGGGTCGGTGGCGGCGGTGCCGGCGCCGCGATGTGAGCCGCAACGCTGCAGGTCGGCTATGCAGGGTGGTCGACGTCTGCCTTCGGGAAGTCGATTCCGATAGCGGACGCGGCGGTTTCGAGAAGCGGACGAGCTGATCCGCGCCGGCGGCAAGCGCGTCGGCGGTGCAGGCAATCGTCTGATGGCGGAATCGGTCACGGTGCAGCCGGTGGTGCGCGGAAGTGCTGCGGGCGCGGCAGCATCTGGATGACGATCATCGGTGCGCCGCAGTGCCGGCACACGAAGGTCGGCGGCGCGGATGCGGGGGCCTGGTCGGATTCGGTGGGAAGCGGCGCCGGCACTTTGAGCAGTTCCCGAGCGAGCGCCAGATTCTCTTTGCGACCGGCGTTAGCGAGCAGGCCGTAGTGCCGTATGCGGTGGAATCCAGTTGGCAGCACGTGCAGCAGGAAGCGACGCATGAACTCGGCCGCGGTGAGCGTCATCGTCTTGAACCGGGTTTGGCCCTTGGCCCTGTAGTCCTTCCAGCGGAAGGTCACGCCCCGATCGTCGAAGGCGAGCAAGCGGTGGTTGGAGATGGCGACCCGGTGCGTGTAGCGCGAGAGGTATTCCAGAACCTGCTTGGGTCCGGCAAACGGGCGTTTGGCGTAGACGACCCACTCGGTTGAACGCAGCGGCACGAGCCATTGGCGGAAGAGCGCCGGGTCGGCCAGGTCCTGGTGTTCGCCGAAGAAGTGCAGCTCGCCAGCATCATGAGCGGCGGTCAGCGCTTCGAGGAACCGGCGCCGGAACAGGCGCGAGAGCACCCGCACCGGCAGGAAGAAGCCCGGCCGGCACGACACCCACCGGTCCGAATCGACCGCGAGCCCGCCGCCGGGCACGATGCCGTGCACATGCGGATGGTGCGTCAGGGCCGAGCCCCACGTGTGCAGCACTAGCGTGGCCCCGATCCTCGCTCCCAGGTGCTTCGGATCGGCCGCAATGGTCCGAAGCACCTCGGCGGCGGTATCGAACAGCAAGCCGTAGACGAGCGCCTTATTCGTGTAGCCGATTGCCGAGATGGGCGCCGGCAGCGTGAACACGACGTGGAAGTACGGTACCGGCAGCAGATCGGCTTGCCGATCGGCGAGCCAGCGCAGCGCGGCACTGCCCTGGCACTTGGGGCAATGCCGATTCCTACACGAGTTGTAGTGACCTGGGGGGCGTTTTTAGGACCATTTGAAACATGAGAGGATGGCTTCTTGCCTGAGCGAGGAGCCCATGCGAAAGAGCCGTTTTACCGAAGACCAGATGGTCAAGATCCTGCGGGAG